>JAAUYD010234978.1_pt1 | contig 19535 bp, 17 predicted proteins | sample 7278101 | NCBI WGS metagenome assembly JAAUYD01 (sample SAMN14350128, study PRJNA611818) | marine sediment metagenome | isolation source: surface marine sediment (0.6m) | place: French Polynesia: Moorea | collected 2018-08
AAAGCCAATCTCTTTGAAAAGAGAGAGGTATTAGAGGGGCTTTTGGACGCTCCAAGACGATTCTTTATCGTGTAAAGAATCCCCATCGCCTTGCGTTGGGGTAGTTCAATCCCTCAATTTTAATGATTAATACGCTACTTGACAAATATCCCCCGATAGTATCAACCCTCAAATCAACCAAATGGGTGAACCGTCCACCGCTTCCAATGATAAAATAGGTATAAGACGCATTTTTAAGTCAGGAAATTCAGTTTGGTGTTATCATCCATCATTGCCGATTTTCGTATCATTTTTGACCGTGACCCCGCGGCCCGCAATTGGCTAGAGGTTCTCTTCTGCTATCCTGGGTTACAAGCGATTTTGTTCCATCGTGTCGCACATCGCATCCATAATCTAGGAATCCCTTTCTTTCCTCGTTTGATCTCCCATATCGCAAGATTTTTCACTGGGATCGAAATTCATCCAGGGGCTAACATAGGTACTGGTGTATTTATCGACCACGGTATGGGTGTGGTCATTGGTGAAACCGCCGAAGTGGGAGACTACAGTTTGATTTATCAGGGTGTTACCCTTGGGGGGACTGGTAAAGAAAGCGGTAAACGTCATCCTACCCTTGGTAAAAACGTGGTTGTCGGCGCAGGGGCGAAGGTTTTGGGCAACCTTAATATAGGGAATAATGTTAGAATTGGGGCTGGTTCTGTGGTATTACGGGACGTTCCTTCTGATTGTACCGTTGTCGGTATTCCTGGCCGTATTGTTTATCAGTCTGGGGTAAGAGTTAACCCCCTAGAACATGGTAACTTACCTGATTCCGAAGCGAAGGTTATTCGATTATTATTAGATAGAATTGACGCTTTAGAACAACAAGTTCAAGCATTACAAGAAGAGAAATTAAAAGAACGGGAATTAGTTGCTAGTGGAGTGTCTAGTATGACGGCTAATTCTGATTATAATGAAACCCATAGCTGTTATTTAAAAGATAAAGAAATTGAGGAATTTCTAGGCGGGACTATGTAACTTATGATAATTGATAATATCTGATTGTAGGGGTCAACGGTTACATTGATCCCTAATTTTTATTCGGGTGTAACACCCATCATTAATAAACCAATAGTTTCTAAATCTGTATTAGGATCAACAATATCCATAAATCGTCCTCGGTAAATAATAGCTAAGCGATCGCTCATTTTTCTCACTTCTTCTAATTCAGTGGAAATATACAAAATAGCTGCCCCATTTTCCCTAGCTTTTAATAGTTGTTTTTGTATATATTCCGTTGCTGCAATATCAAGTCCCCTGGTGGGTTGCATGGCAATAATTAATTGTGGACTATTGGATAATTCACGGGCTAAAATAATTTTTTGTTGGTTTCCTCCTGATAGTTTTCCGACAGTAATATTAGGTTTAACACCTCGAATCTTAAAGTTATTAATGGCTTCATTTTCTATTATTTTAATGGCTTTTTTCTTTAAAGTACCCCATTGATTGAAAGAATAAGAATAATATTGTTTTAGAATTAAATTTTTACCAATAGTTAAAGAGGAGATTAACCCTGTTGTTTTTCTATCTTCAGGGATATAAGCGATGGATAATTGTTTAATAATTTTTTCTATTCCCCAGTTAGTAATATCAACTTCTTTATATTTAATTTTCCCCTTTTTAGACTTAATAAGACCCATAATAACTGATACTAATTCCTGTTGTCCATTACCATCAACTCCAGCTATTCCTAGTATTTCTCCTGCTTTTATTTGAAAAGAAATATTTTTAATATTTTTGACGACTAAGTTATCAACTTTTAAGATAGTTTCGCTGAAAGATAATGATTTTTTTGTTAAATTAGTTTTTTGATGTTCACCGATCATCATATTAGCTAACTGTTGAGGATTAAGATTGTTATTTTCAAAGGTATTGATCACTTTTCCCTTTCTTAAAATTGTTATAAAATCACACAAGTTAATAACTTCTTCTAATTTATGACTAATAAAAATAATTGTCTTTCCTTGCTTAGCAAATTTACGTAAAATGTTGAAAAAATTATCAATTTCACCAGGGGTTAACACCGCAGTAGGTTCATCCAAAATTAACAGTTTCGCCCCTCGATATAATACTTTTAAAATTTCCACTCTTTGCTGCATTCCAACTGAAATAGCTTCTACTTTAGCATCTAACTTAATTTCAAATCCATACTGATCAATTAATTCTTGAATTTCTAATTTTTTTTGTTTTAATTTAAGTCTATATTCTCCTTGTGTTCCTAAGATAATATTTTCTAATACAGATAATTGAGGAACTAACATAAAATGCTGATGAATCATGCCAATTCCTTGATCAATGGCACTTTTAGAAGAATTAATGTTAACCAACTTATTATTAATATAAATTTCTCCATCATCAGGATGATATAACCCCGATAATATATTCATTAATGTCGTTTTTCCTGCACCATTTTCCCCTAAAATAGCATGAATGTTTCCTTGATTGATAGTTAGAGAAATATTATCATTTGCAATAAATGCTCCGAACTTTTTTGTAATTCTTTTTAAACGTAATTCAACCATTAATAAATAAGGGGGTTTACATTTTACTAAATGAATCTAATGAATTAATATCTATTGTTCATGGAATCATAAATAGTAGTCAAGCTAAAAATAAATTCTTAATTTTTCATTCTAAATTCTAAATTACTCTCCCTACCTAAGAAATAGCTGTATTAACACAAAGGGTTGATTTTCCATTTTCTTCACAAGGTTCAAAGGTTATTTTTTTAGTGATAATTTCTTCTTTAACAGTGTTAATCTGGGCAATCATATCATCGCTAATAACTTCGTTAAATTCTCCTAAATATAAAATGTCAGAATCCTCCAAACCTAAGCTATAAAGTTTACCTTCTAATTCTTTTTTACTAGCTAATTCAGCCAGATAATTAATGGCTAAATCTAGCCGTTTTATCGGGGTTGTTAATACAGCGTTAGGGGCAATATTTAACTGATCAACTGTATTTCCAAAGGCATAAATTCCTTTTTCTTGTGCCGTTTGTAATACCGCAGGCGAAGCATTATCTAACCATTGATAAATGACATCAGTCCCTGAAGAAATTAAGGCTAAAGTTGCTTCTTTTGCTTTAGCTGCATCATTCCAATCTCCTGTATAACTAGGGGTAATTTTAATATCAGGATTGATAGATTTTGCTCCTAATTCAAATCCCCTTAATTCTTCATCAGTAGCTTGAAAAGATTGCGCTGTAATATAGGCCATTTGATTGCTTTTTGTCATTAAAGCCCCTAAGATTCCACATAGGTAACTTCCCTGTAAATGATCGATACGTAAAGAGGCTATATTTTGCCCTTCCACTGCCCCATTTACCCCGATAAAAAAGGTATCAGGAAACTGGCCAGCCACCTGTTGAATGGCTGCGTCAAATTGTCCCCCGTGAGCATAAACTAAATTATAACCCCGACGGGCAAAATCCGCTAAGGTTTCTGCTTGGTTCGCTTGGGAAACTTGTTCAACGTAGGCTATTTCTGCCCCTAATTTTTCTTCGATTAATTTAACTCCTTTATAACCAATTTGGTTCCACGCTTTATCGGTTATGATACCAGGTAAAATAATGGCTACTTTGAAAGGATTTTGGATTTCTGTTGTAGTAGAAGTAGAGGTGTCTGCTGTTGTCGAAGTGGAATTATTGTTATTTCCGCAAGCTTTTAAAACTAAAGTTCCCAGTAAAGCTGAGGAAAAATATAAAAATTGTCTGCGCTTTAATTGTGATTTCATGTTAATTTTATTGTGCTTAAAATACTACCAATACGTTGAAAAGGAAAGAAACGAAAAATAGCATGACCAATGACATTTTTTTGTGGCAAAAATCCCCAAACATGGGAATCATTACTATTATTTCGATTGTCTCCCATCACAAATAAATAGCCTTCAGGAACGTCTACAGATTGTAAATTATAATGAGGTGGTTGTAAAATATAATTTTCTTGAAGGGGTTGATGATTAACATAAACTTTGCCTTCTTTAACTTCAATAGTATCTCCTCCTTTGGCAATAATTCTTTTAATAAAAGCTTGCTCTTTTTTATACCCTTGCAGTTGTAATTGCATGGGAGGTTCAAAAACAATAATATCTCCTGGTTGGGGAGGATGAAAATAGTAAGAAACTTTCTCAATAACTAGACGGTCGCCAGTTTCTAAGGTGGGATACATAGACTCAGAAGGGATGTATCTAGGTTCAGCAATAAAAGTCCGAATAATTACAGCTAAAATAACAGCAATTACTAAAATTTGTGCATTTTCCCAGATAGTTTGCCAAGCATTATTTTTTGAGTTTGATGCTGAGTTGGATTGTTCTTTTTCGTGATCGATGGTCATAAAAATAATTGGAGTCTTTTAAAAATTATAACGTTTTTTTATTTGATGAGTTATCCCCTTAATTATTATTATTGATTCAGTTGTTTTTTAGCTTGTTGCCACAGCTTTTCTAAGTCTTCTAAAGAATAATCAGTTAGAGGGCGATCAGCAAAATTTTCCATTTTAGAAAGACGTTGAATAAATCTCTCATTAGTTCCTGATAATGCTTCTGAAGCATCTAAACCATACCACCGGGCTATGTTAATAATAGTAAATAATAAATCTCCTAATTCTGATTGTTGATGAGCTTTGTTTTCGGTTTCTAATGACTCTTTAAACTCTGTTAATTCTTCAGAAAATTTTTCCCAAACTCCGTCCACATTTTCCCATTCAAAACCAGCTTTTGCTGCTTTTACTGATATTTTACTACTGGCCATTAATGGGGGTAAAGTACGATGATAACGATCTAATTTTCGACTCAATAATTGCGCCATTTCTGGGGTTTCTCCTTTTTCTTTTGCTTTAATTTTTTCCCAATTTTGACGAACTTCTTCGCTATTTTCAACTTCTAAATTATCAAACACATGAGGATGACGACGAATCAATTTTTCTGTGATACCTTGTGCCACTTCTTGTAGACTAAAATAACCGTAATCTTCGGCTATTTGTGCTTGTAATACCACTTGTAATAATAAGTCCCCTAATTCTTCCGCAATCGCCTCTTGATCCTCACTTCTAATAGCATGAACTACCTCGTAGGCTTCTTCTATTACATAGGGTATCAAAGTTTGGGGAGTTTGAGCGAGATCCCAAGGACATCCCCCGTCAGGCGATCGCAGTTTTGCTACCACATTAATGAGATGGTTTAATGCTTCTAATATAGCGTGATAGGTTTGCATTTGAGTCGTCTTAGAGTTAGACATAGATAGTAATAATAAAACTTACTTATCTATTATTAACCAAGTTGGCATTTTTTTCAATCATTATTAGTTAATCTATTTAATTTACTTAGTCGCTTCTTCTAGCTTAGCTTGAGCAAATTCCAATAATTGTTGTGCTTCTTCGTAAGCAGTGGTTCCTGTTTGTACTTTTGTTAATTGTTCCATGTTTCCTTGCATTTTACTGATAAATAGTTTTCGTTCATTAGGTTCAACTCCATTAGCAAATTGTTCTTGTAGATTTTGGATACTTTTTTTAGCTATTTCTAAAGCTTCTATTGATTCCTTTTCAGCTTTGCTGCGGAGTTTTACAACACTAGAATTGGTTTCATATTCTGCTAATAAGCGTTGGGTTTCTAAATAACCGATATCATCTTGAGAAATAGTTTCTAAGCGATTAATCGCTTGTTGCCAAAGTTGTTGACATTCTTGCCATTTATCGACAGAATGGGGAGGATTTTCACATAGTTTTGTGGCTGATAAAGAGAAGTTTTTGGCTGCGGTGATCATCGTATTGGTTCTTTCTTTTTCTGTTATAGTTTCTGTTACAGATTGAAAGTCTCTTTGATAACCATCTAATTTTGAACTCACTAAAGTCGCTGCAAAAGTTTGAGGGGGTAATTGTTGTAATTCATCTAGAGATTTCTGCCAACTTGTTATAATAACTTGTTTTTGTTCAGGTTGGGTTGCTTGTTGGTATTTTTGTTTGGCTTGTTGTAAATTATTTTCTGCTTGTTGATAGGTATTAAAAGCATTTTTTTGTTGAAAAATAATGGCTTCCATCCTACCTATTTGCTTTCTAGCTGTTTCAAATTCATCAATAGTAAACTGCCAACTACAACTAAACATTTCACAGTATCTTTTAGGTTCATAACCAATGAACCAAACTGGTAATTTATCTAAATTTTCTTGCGCTAGTTTAACCTTTTCTTCCCCTAATTTGATATCATCGAAACTAGAAACATGATTAATAAGTTGGTCTGCTTGTTCTACATGAGCGATGGCTTCTCGATAATGATGATCCATCTTAATATAACTGGGTAATAGTAACAATGGGGCAACTTTTGAAACGGGACGACGTATCATAGGATAGGGTAAGTTGACTAGATAAATAAGTCCCATTAAACCCGCAGTGGTAACCGTTGTAATACCCAAACCCCAAGTAATTAGTTTTAGTTTCATAATTGATAGTAATTAGTATCCTCATCATGAGTATTCCCAGTATTGATAAATTTATTATCATAGAATTAATCTTATTAACCATAATATTCCTGCAAAACTACTTAAACTAATGGTTAACCAATCACCCCAGTTTACATATAAAGTTTGGGTATTTCTAGGATAAATTATCCCTTGATGTAATTGATAAGTATTTATATCTGATATCCACAAAGTATCCCCTTTTGGGTTAATAATAGCAGAATAACCAGTATTAGTTGCTCTGGCCATCCATCTATCAGTTTCAACGGCACGAATAACATCTTGTGCGTGATGTTGTGCGGGCATAATTTGACTATAATGGGCATTATTAGAAGCCGTTATAATGAACTGTCCACCAGCTTTTGTTTGACGACGAAAATGCTCACTAAATGCAGATTCATAACAAATTCCTGTGATTGCTTGACCAAAAGGTGTATTAAATTTTTGAGCAGTTTTTCCTGCTATTAAATGACTGTCTAAAGGGGATAATCTATCAATTACTTTACCTAAAATATACTCAAAAGGAATATACTCACCAAGAGGAACTAATTTCACTTTATCAAAACGACTTACTATATTTCCGGTTTTGTTAATCATAAATAGACTATTAGTATAACTGGTGTTTTGACGACCAAAAGCTCCAAGAATAACAGGAATTTGTTGCTCTAAAATAGCACGATAAAAGGAACTATTTTTAATGATATAATCCAAATCAAAGGGTAAGGCTGTTTCTGGTGTTATGATTAAGTCAACGTTTTGATTACTCAGCTTTTGATATCCTTTGGTATAACCTTCAATAGCTTTTCTCCACCCTTCGGGATAGAGTTTTATGGTATTAGGAATATTCCCTTGAATAATACCTATATTGATTAGTTTGTCTACGCTATTATTTAATGGTTTTTTATATAAATAGAGTCCTCCTAAATGTAAGGCAAAAATTCCGAAAATTGAAGTCAAAAATACTAATAGAAATTGTGTCTTATTTTGATGATAAATTAAAATTGACTCTGCTAATAACCCATTAATTGCTACAATAGCTGCCGTTACAGTGGAATAACCTGATAATTTTGTTAATTGTAGAATGAGTAAATTGTTAGGACTTTGGGTATAAGATAAAGAAGTCCACCATAAAGCACCCTGATTCCAAAGTAATTCTAATAAACACCAAATAGCTACTCCAAAAATAACTCTATAAATAGCTGCTAAGAGATTATTATTTACCCCTAACTTTTTTCTAAATCTTTTTTTAATTACTGTTCCCTTACTCTCAATAAATAAACGAAAAATAACTGACCAAACTGTAACCAATATAGCTCCCCAAACAGTGATAAATAACCAGCAAAAAAGGGCAATTAATAAACTAAATATCCAAGGAACGCCCATCCAAGTCATGGGATGAATACCTGTGATCCAAAATAAAGCAAATCCATGATAAGCAAATCCCCAAACAAAAGCAATTACAGTTTTTTTATTAATAAAAATATTAGTAAGTAGTGACTTATTTTTAAGATAATTATTTTCATCAAATACAATCAATAACCATAAAGGAATCAACGCTATCCAAGCTAAATAAGAAGCAGAAAAAGGAGCCGTTGTTAACCCCATAAATAAACCACTTATAGCAGCTAATAAAAATTTCATAATTAGCAGTTAATAATTGATAGAAAGAATGACTAGAAAGTAGGGATCAACAGCCGTTGATCCCTACAATTTTTGTTATTTTTATTACAATGATTATTCATTATAAGCAGGAAACAAACTGCGAGGAAAATCTTGTGCTGATAGACAAAGATCCATCGCTTTAATTGGGTTTATATCGGTAACTTCCTTAGTTGTAGCAATGACACATTCAGAATAAAAACCAGGCCGTAAACTGGTACGACAGGAATTTAATAAAGTTAATAAGTTGATTTCTTCCGTATCGGTTTCTGGATCAACCTCTGCTAAACTGGGAACAGCGTGATAAATATCAGCGACACAGTTTCCTAAATCAATGGGTCGTCTCACTTGAAAACACGCTCTTACAGAGTCATTTCCATTGATAGGGGTTGCGTTTCCTATCATACTGACACATTCTGATAATTCTTTGGGAATTAGTGCATCAGAACAAGCAATGGCCGCATCTTCTCCTGATACATCATATTTTTGCAGTTGCGTCACACATACACTATATTGGTTCCAGTCTCCTGCTGCTTTTACAGGAACTGTAAACAGTAATAAACCAACAGAAACCGGAAACACTCCTAACCCACGAAATAAACGATTTAATGACATGATCATAACGGTTCAAAACAGTATCAAAACCCAATAGAGAAATCACTTGGATTTTAACAAAAGATTGGATTAAGTTGCGGTTATAGCTCATAATTCTCGTCAAACCACTGACGAGTCATCGGTTGTTCAATGATTAACCCTTCTCCCCCCAATAATTCTAAGGGTTCTCCGTCAATGGACAACCAAACTTTAGCATTAGCATCTAAACTGGTAGTGGTGTACAACAATTGCCCTAAGCGTCCTATCATAGATGCACTGCCGCCTCCTGTGGTAAATTCAGAAGAAAGATTAAGATGAACCCCTTTATCATCTAATTTAAGGCTTAATAGCTTGGTTTGTGAAGGGATGGTGGTGTCGTTTTCAGAACGCTGAGGTCCCGATAATAAGCGTTTAACCACAGTTTCTAAGACCTCTTGATCCGTTAGAGACTTTGTCGCGGTTAAAGGACTACCCTCTAATTTCAAGCGATCGCCTGTAGCATCCAACCAGTAAACCTGTCCCCGTTGTTCAGTGTCAGAAGGTTGACTTACAGGACTTTCTGTGGGAGTTGGGGTGATCGGCTTAGGAGAATTTGTTAAACTATGGATAGCCCACCAAGTGGCCACGGTTCCAGTGCTTAACATTGCTGCAATAATTCCAGCAATAAAGCCAATAGAGGAACGATTTTGACGATTATTATCTTGCATATTATTTTCCTCTTATCTTTTTTTATTCTTCACGACGATTCTAGCGTAGATAACAGTTCCTCGCTTGATAAGTCTTAATGATTAACGACTAATTATCTTTGGCCGGATCAAGGCGAAAAAATGCAGCAATATCCAAGGTTTTCTCGTCCATATTTAGCTGCAAAATTCGCACCAAAAATCCCTGATCAGCAAAAATATCCAAGGTTAATCTATCACTAATCCCCGCAACTAAGATATTAGCAAATCTTGAAGACAATTTTCTCTCATTAATAATGGCGCTGAGATCGGTTAATTTAATCTTTTTCCCTTGTTCTATTTCAAAACCAACTTCTGCTGCGATCGCTAATTGAGTAGGGGGTTCTCCTTCTTCTGCTTCTTGTTCTAATTCTATTTCTAATGCTAGGCGATTTTCTGCCATAAAATTAACCTGTAATTTTAAAATTTTAAACCTCGGTGCTTCGGGAGGTAAAATGGTATTAACTAAGCCTTGTAATTGTTCTCTAATACTATAAGCTTCTAAAGCTGAATTGAGATCCTCTTCTTTAATAACCAGACGAAACGCACCTTGAAAGGGTTTATTCAAAGAAGATTGGATACTTTTGATACCTGCTAAATTTTGAATTTGATTAAGATCAACATCAATGGTATCAGTCTCTAAATCTAAAGTATCTATCCTTAAATTTTCAATAATTTCTAGTCCACGACTAGCAATACGAATGCGATCAATTTTCCCTGTAATGGGTTGATAACTGGGAGTATTATCAATCCTAACCGCTAACTCTTCTACACTAGCAACTTGAGACCGTAACTGTTCAGCTACCACAGTATCAACCACAACCCCTAAAGGAGAAAGGATTGTGATCAAACTCGACAAAAAAATAGTAAAAACTTCCATAAAACTAAATAATTAAATTCATTTTTGTAGCGAGTAACACAGCATTACTCATCTAAAATCCATTCGGAACTTTTTTCTCCTAAGTCTAAAGGAATACTCACTGCTTTTCCCAGACGAGGACGTTCTTTTGTGGTTTCCAAATAGTTAATAATTTGTTGTTGACTTCCCCAAGCGGTTAGGTAGTTGGCGATCGCATTCAAGTGTTCAAAATATTCTTGTTCAGTCATGGGAAAAGATGCTTGTTCAAGATATTTCCACATCACCTGACAAAAAATCTTACCTTTGACTTTTCTTAACTGTATGTCGTAGGAGCGACCCCATTTACTGTACAATAGTTCGTGCAAGTCTTGTCCTGTCATGCGTGTTTTCTCCCTTCATTGTTAAACTTCCCTGTAGTCAACATTGTGGTTAAATAAGGAACCCATAGGTACACTTATCCTAGGGTTTAAACTTTCTTCCTCTTCATAATAATTTATAAGTCATTATACATTAAATACAGTTAAATCTAAACCATCAAACCCTTTTAAAAAGTCCAAAAGTTTTGTAGCCATTTTGTTTACTCCTCCTGAAACATTAGATTCTATATTAATGGGAATAACGGGGTCATGGAGAGATAAACGTAATAATAACCAGCCATTTTCATCACTAGATTGACAAGAAATTCTTACCCCTTCATAATTGTTAGGAACAAGTTGCCAATTTTCCTGAGTTGTTGTAAATTCTTTTAATTTTTCTATGACTTGATTGCCATAATCTTTAAAACTTTCTGTGTTAATTTTTAATCGAAACTCTTTACTTTCTTTGGGTTCTTGTAGCTTCGTAATTAAATCAGTTAAATTTTTCCCCTGTTGTTTACATTTTGCTAATTCAATTAATAGTTTCGTGACCAAATATGCCCCATCATCAAGAAAATAGTTTTCTTTCATCGCCCCATGACCAGAAGTTTCAATCGCTAACCATGATTCTTGTCCTTCCTCATTCAATCTTATTGATTCATTAATAACATTTTTGTAGCCTCTTTTAAAGCGATGATGAACCCCTTTTAATTCTTCTTCAATAAAGGTAGTTAACCCATCGGACGTAATAGAATCTGTGACAATAGCTGAACCTGGATGTTCTTGCAAAATAACGGCAGAAATCAAAGCAATTAAACGATTTCGATTCAATTCTTTACCAAAATTATCAACAGCAGCCCCTCGATCTACATCCGTATCAAAAATAATACCAAAGTCCGCTTTATTATCAATAACTGCTTGACAAATAGACTGCATCGCTTCTTCGTTTTCAGGATTGGGAATATGATTAGGAAAAGTACCATCAGGGTCTAAAAATTGACTGCCTTCTGTATCAGCACCCAAGGGTTTGAGGACTTTTTCGGCATAAAATCCTCCTGCACCATTACCTGCATCAACAATAATTTTTAATCCTTTTAAGGGCTGTTCAAAATTATCCAGATGGTTCACCCCTTCCCTAACTTTTTTGACTAAACCTTCAGCATAAACGGTAATAAAATCATAATTTTTTATACTTCCTTTTTCTATTGCTGTTGGAAAATCATTCTTTTCCGCTAAACTTAAAATCTCGGTAATATCCCCTTTATTCAGTCCTCCCTCTTTGGTAAAAAACTTTAAACCATTACGATTAAAAGGGAGATGACTCGCCGTTAACATAATGGCTCCATCGCAGCTTAACTCTGGACTAATGGTACTCATAAACATAGCAGGAGTTGAGGCAATCCCAAAGTCATAAACTGTGCTTCCTAATAAACTAATTCCTTCGGTCACTGCTGATAGTAAACTAGGACCTGATAAGCGACTATCTCGCCCTAAAGAAATCGTTAATTCTGAGGGATTTTTAGCCAATTTTTTTCCTAACCAACTTATAAAAGCTTGACCCAAAATTTTAGCCACTTCAGGGGTTAAATTAACAGTTTCATCAGCTATTCCTTCTAAAGCAACTCCCCGTATATCTGAGCCATTTTGTAGTTTTTTCCAGTCAAACTTTTGCATCATTATTTTTTCAATAAACAACTCTGGTGTCATTTTAAACCTTTAAGCTGCTGATTTCAACAGTTTTTACTTTGTCAAGGTCAGTCAATAATTTGTAATGATCTGAAAAATAATTTTGGACATTGACCCAATTAAGTTTTACATTTTATTAATATGAGGTTATAAATGGAAATTGGATAGTTAATTAAGTGACAGTTTTTTAAACATAAAATGGACATTATTCCTGTTTTAAACCCCATTCTTACTGATGAAAGTGAGTTGATGCCAGATAGTTTGCTGGGGGATGATAATTATGAAAACAACAATACAATTGAAACGGCATTCGATTTATCTACCCAAGAACAGACCCTTTTGAGTGAGATAAATGGATTAGGAATAGCCTTAAATGATGACTTTTTTGAGATTGAAGTAACCAATCGTTTTCTTGACCTTTCTGTTGACCTATTTTTCGACACTTCCCAAAGAAATCTTGATTTACTTCTCTTCGATGCTACGGGGACACAAATTGCTGCCTCAACGTCTTTAAACGATAGGGAATCCATCGATCTTATCCTCAAAGAACCAGGAACTTACTATGCCAACGTGACCTCTGGGGAGGGAACTTTCTCAGGAAATACCTATGACTTACGATGGGATGACGTTCTTTCCAAGACCATCGTTCGCACCTTTGATGGGTCCTATAATAACCTAGATAACCCTGACTATGGAAAAGCCCATATCCAACTATTGCGCTTGACTTCTGCTGCTTATGAAGACGGGTTATACCAACCCAGAGGCGGTGGCTTAGATACCCCTTTAACCCTTCCCAGTGCGCGAGAAATTAGTAATGCGGTTGCTGATCAACAAGGCCAGTCCATTCCTAACAATTCTCATCTGTCGGACTGGTTTTGGCAGTGGGGACAATTTATTGATCATGATATTGTTTTAACCGAATCTGCTCATCCCTTAGACCCCTTTAACATTTCAGTACCAGGAGATGATCCTTTATTCGGACAACCCATTCGTTTAAATCGTTCCGTTTACGATACCAGTACGGGAATTGAGTCCCCTCGTCAACAGCTTAACGAAATTACAGCCTTTATTGACGGGTCAATGGTTTACGGTTCCAATGAAACCATGGCCAACGCCTTACGCACCCATGATGGCACAGGAAAACTTTTAACTAGCGTCGCTAGTAATGAAGAAGTTTTACTACCAACCGATGCTGATGGTAACTTCATGGCGGGAGATATTCGTGTTGGGGAACAACTGGGATTAACTGCCGTTCACACTCTCTTTGTTAGAGAACATAACCGTCTCGCAGAAAAAATTAGCCAGGTTTTAGATCATGGCCATGGTAAAAAAACAGCCCAACTGACACAACTTTTTCAAGCCTCAGAATTAAGCAGAGATGACTTTATCTATCAATCTGCCCGTCGTTTGGTGGGGGCCGAGATTCAAATTATCACCTATAAAGAGTTTTTGCCTTTGCTGGTTGGGAAAGATGCTATTGATAAGTACACCGGCTACGATGAAACGGTCAATCCTAGTATTAGTACAGAATTTTCGACTGCTGCTTTTCGGGTGGGTCATACCATGCTGTCTCCCCAACTCCTGCGGGTAGAAAATGACGGAACGGTGGAATCCATTGCCCTACGGGATGCTTTCTTTAATCCCAGTGAAATTCAAGCCAATGGGGTGGATTCTTTGTTAAACGGCCTCAGTTTGCAAAAAGCCCAAGCAATTGATAATTTTCTCACCGATGAAGTGCGTAACTTCTTATTTGGACCCCCTGGAGCCGGTGGTTTAGATTTAGCTTCCCTGAATATTCAACGGGGACGGGAACATGGTATTGCCGATATTAATACGGTTCGGGATGAATTAGGCTTAACGCCTTATAATGATTTTGATGAGTTGACCGGCGGTAATTTAGCCCTGTCTGAGACATTTGCCTCGGTGTATGAGTCCATCGATGATGTGGATCTGTGGATCGGTGGTTTGGCAGAACAACACGTTTCTGGGGGTGTGGTTGGAGAAACCTTCCAATATTTAATAGCCGATCAATTTACCCGTTTACGAGACGGCGATCGCTTCTGGTACGGGAATGATCCTTATCTTAAAAAGTTAAAAGGGATTCTCGGTAAGAGTATTGAGAATGTCAGTTTAAGCAATATTATCGAGGCTAACTCGGATGTGGATATTGTGGGTAGTGCTTTTAGGGTGCATCATGCTGTGGATATTTGACATACTCCACGCCCTATAAGTGCGTGGATTCTCCAAATATCACTGGTAAGTAATCAGACATAAATAAAGTGAACTGTCTTAAGAAATGTAAATTACTCCATAGCCTCTCCTCCTCTGCTTCCTCCGCTTCCTCCGCTTCCTCTGCTCTGGTAAGGGTTTCAAGAATAACTTAGCGGCATTCCTCCATAAACCCTCCTCCTCTGCTTCCTCTGCACCCTCTGTTTAACTTAAACGAGTAACGTTTATTTTTGTCCAGGTACTGAGTTGTGGAGCAAATAATCTCGTTTAGTTCTTGTCTAAAGTGTAACCTAGAGAGATAATAAAGCTAATTTTGAGCAAAAAATCTGATAGTTTGATCTCAGTGTTAACTATCGATTCATCTTTCTTTTAGGAGAACTCTAGGAAAAACTAACTATGTCTATTATCTTCCAACTTGTCTTAGCTGCGTTCGTTTTCTTTTCTTTTGTTATGGTCGTTGCGGTTCCCGTCGCTTATGCTTCCCCCCAAAACTGGGATCAGTCTAAGCCTTTATTGTACATTGGGTCTGCCATTTGGATTGGTTTGGTGTTGCTAGTGGCTGTTTTAAACTTTTTAGTGGTTTAATCATTACTCCGAGATCATTACTCCCCATCTTTAGTTATGCTGAAAGGTGGGGATTTTTTTGTAGAACATTTAAAAAAGTTAAGATAAAGAAATTCCCAAAAAATCCGCCATATATTTATTAACTAAGTGGGGTTTTTCCTGTTGCACCCAATGACTACAATTAGGGATATATTTAAGGGTTAAATCATTAACATAATCCTCGGTTCCATCGGTCAATTCTTTGCCTAAAGCAGTATCATTTTCTCCCCAGATCATTAAGGTAGGAATATCTAATTTCTTCCATGACTTTTGTAACGTAAACCCTTTTCTAAAAAAGCAACGATAATAATTAATCATAGCAGTTAATGAACCTGGTTTGGCTGCTGATTTTTTATAGGCTTGTATGTCTTCATCGGTAAACGCAGATTTATTGATCGCCATCTTAAGAAAAACAGATTCAATTCCCTTATAATTGTTCCACCGAAATAATAATTCTGGTAAATAAGGAAGTTGAAAAAAGAAAATATACCAACTTTTTATTAACTGTTGAAGCGTGCGCAATCCTTCCATAAACTTAGCAGGATGAGGAATATTTAAAACTATCAATTTCTCAACCATTTCAGGATATTCATTGGCAAAATACCAAGCGATCGCACCACCCCAATCATGACCCACTAAAATACATTTTTTATACCCTAAATTAGTAATAATACCAGCAATATCTTTAACTAACTCTGAGATACTATATAATTGAATTGATGGCAATTTATCACTATCATTATATCCTCTTAAGTCAGGGGCAATCACTCGATAATTGTTAGAAAAAGCAGTAATTTGATGTCGCCACGAGTACCAAAATTCAGGAAATCCATGTAACATCAACATCAAATTTCCTTCCCCTTCAGAAACGTAATGAAGTTTAACCCCATTAGTATAAACATAGTTGTGATTCCAATTCTTATTAATTAAAGACATGATAACTTTTTCTAAAACCTCATTGATTAATTATTAACAACTAATCCTATCTAATATAGCTTTAGCAATGACTTCTGCCCCATTTTTAGGCAATATTTTGCCAATTCTAGGAGGGATAGGATCTTGTTTTAAAAAGTCCCAATTTCCTTGAAAAAAGCTGTCTGTTTCAACAATTTGGTGATCAGCATAATTGGTTATTCCTTCTAATAAAAAAGGAGTTTCAGCAAAATCATTTCTCACTAAAGAAACAAGAGGAATATCTAAGCGCATGGTTTCGGCAAAAGTGCTAAATCCAGGTTTAGAAATAACCCGACCACATAAAGGCATAAAATCTACTGGACGATAGAAAGAATCTGTGATTTTAATGATATTATCTAACGGGGGTGCATTGCGATCAAAAGTAATAAATTGCCAGTCAGAAAATTGTGCTAAATTTTGATAAGGAATTTGTTCTAATCCTAACCCCCCAAAGGTTAATAAAATCGTTTTTTCTGGGGAAGCCGTTAAATTAAACTTGTCTTTTAAATCATCAAGATTATGACGAGGGTTTCCTCCCGTCAAGCCCACATCGGTGATAGAATTAAAAGCATTCATGGGTTCAGACATCGGCAGACGAAACAGGCGATCGCATTGTTGATAACAGTCTTTGATCCAGTTAACAATTGCTTGCCAATCTTCTCCCCAAGCTTCATAAATAAAATCCCAACCAAAATTACTCATCATGTAACAAGGTACCCCTGCAAGTTGGGCAATGGGTGCCATTAAGGGGGGAATATCGGCTAAAATTAAATCAACTTGATTGGTCTTAAGAAAATTAATTTCCCCTGCCATTAAAGCTTGACGTTTTTCATAGATTTCCTGAATTTTTTTCAGGGTTGCAGCCTTATCCATTTTAAAACTATCCGATTGAATCACCCCCACATCAAAGGCCAACGGACGATAAATAAAATTCCCTGAAATATAGGATTCTAACAACCATCTTGGGGCAGTGGTTACCATAATTAATAGACTATCAGGACGCAATTTTAGAATAGCATTCGCTACAGTAGAAATGCGGACTGCGTGACCAAAACCGTGGCCCGTTGCAGCTAAATAAATAATGGGTCTATCCCCGTTAATTAATTCACTCATTTGTCCAAATTTATGCCAAGTAAATTCTAAATTCTAAATTCTAAATTCTAAATTCTAAACTCTCCATAGCTTACCAATCTTTCGAGTTCACTTTGGGACGAATTTTTACTTTAACGAAGACGGCGGTAATATTATCATGACCATTGTAGCTATTAGCAAAGTCGATTAATTTCGTCATTCCTTTATCTAAAGATTGACTCGAACTCAGTAAAGGTAATAGATAAGTTTCCCAATGATCTTCTACTAAATCATTGTCACATAATCCATCAGAACAAAGTAGAAATAAACTGTCTTCTGCCAGGTCTAAAAAGCGAATATCCGGTTGTATGTAATTATTATCATGGGGACCTAACGCTTGGGTTAATTGATAAGCATCCGGTCTAGCATAGGCTAATTTAGGATCAACCCCATTTTGGATTGCTCTTTGTCCCACTTCGTGATCGACGGTGAGTTGTTGGACTCCTTTTTTGCGACTAATGGAATAAACCCGACTATCTCCCACATGAGCAACAGCAACCTTAGTCTGATCCACTAACATTAATACCAATGTGGTTCCCATGCGTCCGCTACCAGAACTGGCATTGCTTTGATTGACATCGTATAACTTTTTATTCGCTAATAAAATCCCTTGTAATATGGTTTCTTGGTCAGGAAAGTCTTCTTGCCAATGTTGAGCGAAGAAGTTTTCTAAGGTTTCCACAGCCATTTTACTGGCCACTTCTCCGGCTGCATGACCTCCCATCCCATCACAAACAATGTAAAGTCCACGACCGTCTACTACCATACTTTGATTACTTTGTTGAGTTTTGACCTGAGTATTCATGCCAAAATAGTCTTCATTGTGATGTCGTTGTCGTCCTCTATCGCTGCATCCCAAAGCGGTTAAAGTCAATAATTCCATGGGTAGAACTGCAGTTGCATCATTGCTAATATCCGTAGCGGTTGGGGTTTCTTCTAACTGACCACTTAACAGTTCAGACTCAAATTCTGGCAATTCTTCGGCCACAAAGTCTAGATTTGAAGGAGACTCTTCTGTATTGATGGGTTTTTCTTGATCATCAGTCATTTGTTGCTCGGCCGCTAAATCTTGGAGTTGTAAGCGTAATTCTGCTACCTGTTTGACCTTACCTTGGGCCACTTGTTGAATGAGGGAGGCCAGTTTGCTTGAGGAAGGATAACCGCCTTTTGTGAACCAAGTTTGCCATAATTGACCTAATTTTTGTAAAGAAGGGGGATGATCAGGGGAATCAGGATATAATTTCAGTAACCCAAAGCTTTGATCCTCATCCAGTCTCAGATTATCTTCTACGAGGAGACTTTGACGACAGTTGATGGCGCTTAAACTTTTCCAGAGGGTGACGATTTGATTGAGCCAATAAATAATCTGTAGGGTGAGTAAGGATTGATTGATCAGTAAATCAGGAATCAGTTGCCAATGGTTGCGATCGGGTAATAAAATAACTTCGCTTTCATTGTCTAGCCAAGCGTCATAGACTTCAGGAACAACGGGAGTGAGGTCTTTGAGGGTGAGATAGGGAAAGGCAATGGAAGGAATACCCATTTGTTCCCATAGCAGAGTCTGATCATCTTCCTCTGTGTCTTTTAATAAATCTGAGACTTGATTGACTAATATTTGTAGGGTCGATTTTTCTAAGGGTTGACAGTCAACCACTTGACCTTGATAAAGGGTGTGAGTCGGAGTGGTGGCAATGACCTTAAAAGCTTCTTTTTCTTGAGAGGGCCAGATTTTATATCGTTGTCCGAGATCAAGATAGTTGCTATTGAAGGTTAAATGCTCATCTGTCTGATCGCGGCTAATGGGTTGGGTCAAAATTACCTGCCAAAGTTGACCGATAAATGTTCCACATTCTGGGCAAATAGCCTCAGAAAAAAGGGCATTATGACCACATTGAGGACAAGGGTGATGGGTCAATGAGGTTTGGCATTGTTGACAGACCTGACTATTATTCGGGTTTTCTGAGGCACATTGGGGACAAACAAGCATAAATGACTACACCAGTGATTAAGAGTATGATCGGTTTGAGACTGTTATGTTCAGCCCAGAAATTGCTGTTAACGTCTTGATATTGCTACCATCTACCTTCTTTCATCATGCCTCTGTTCCCTCTTAGCGTCAATTAAACTCAACAATTCTATGATTTAGCTTCTTGCGGGCAATAATTTTGATATAATACAAATAAGCGGTATAAGAGAGAGTAGCCGTGGTGGGCGAACTCCCCGTTGTCCAAAACCTAGACACCACCAATCCT
>JAAUYD010017475.1_pt1 | contig 19517 bp, 21 predicted proteins | sample 7278101 | NCBI WGS metagenome assembly JAAUYD01 (sample SAMN14350128, study PRJNA611818) | marine sediment metagenome | isolation source: surface marine sediment (0.6m) | place: French Polynesia: Moorea | collected 2018-08
CCCGGCTCACGGAAGTGAACCTGGTCGTCGATCATGCCCGGCATCAGGTACTTGCCATCGGCGTCGATGACCTGCATCGCGTCCTCGGCCGGGATATCGGCCGCAATTTTCTCAATGCGCTCCCCGCTGACCAAAAGGTCGCCGTCACGAATTTCACCCTCGTTAATCAGTCGGGCGTTCTTTATCAGTAGCTTGCTCACGGCAGGTCTCAGCCTGTACCTGGTATCGCGTCCACTGTACCACCGGAGCCTCGTTCTGCAATCAGATTTCGGCGCAGCTTCAAGGGCCCACGCGGTCCCGACGCAGCTGGTTCACGATGAAACTTTTGCGAGTACCGGATCGCTGTGCGATAACCGCGCTCAGGATGCAGGAACCAGACTACAGAGCGTTGACAGAAGCGGCGCGGGTCTACGATGTCGCCGTCGAGACACCGCTCGAATCGGCGGAGCGGCTGTCAGCCCGACTCGGCAATCATGTGCTGATGAAGCGCGAGGACCTTCAGAGTGTCTTCTCGTTCAAGTTGCGGGGCGCCTACAACAAAATTGCGTCGCTCGGTGAGGATGAACTGGACAAGGGCGTGATCTGCAGCTCGGCCGGCAATCACGCGCAGGGCGTTGCGCTGGCGGCGGGGAAGCGCGGCGTTCGGGCGGTCATCGTGATGCCCGTAACGACGCCCAGCATCAAGGTAGAGGCCGTAAGAGCGCTCGGCGGCGACGTCGTCCTGCACGGCGACAACTACGACGAGGCGCAGCAGCATGCTCGTGCACACGAGGCGTCCGAGGGATTTACCTTCATTCACCCGTTCGATGACCCCTACGTCATCGCCGGTCAGGGCACGATAGGCGCTGAGATTCTGCAGCAGATCGACGCACCCATCGACGCGATATTCGTTCCGATCGGCGGCGGCGGTCTGATCGCCGGGATCGCGGCCTACATAAAATCGGTCAACCCCGACATCAGGATTATCGGCGTCGAGCCCGAGGACTCAGCGGCGATGCGCGACTCGATCTCGGCCGGCGCGCCGGTCACGCTGCCGCACGTTGGCATCTTTGCGGACGGCGTGGCGGTCAAGCGCGTCGGCGATGAGACCTTCCGTCTGTGTAAGGCCTACGTCGACGAGTTCATGACCGTCGACACCGACCAGATCTGCGCCGGTATCCAGGACATCTTCGAAGACACCCGATCCATCGTCGAACCGGCCGGTGGCCTCGCCGTGGCCGGCTTGAAGAAATACGTCGCCGAACACGACCTCAGGGACAATCGTTTCGTTACCATCAGCTGTGGCGCTAACGTCAACTTCGATCGCCTGCGGCATATCGTCGAGCGCGCCGCCGTCGGCGAAGAAAAGGAGATGCTGGTCGCCGTCGAGATCCCGGAGGAGCCCGGGAGCTTCAAGAAGTTCTGCGAATCACTCGGCAAGCGCAGTATCACCGAATTCAACTATCGATACGGCGACGCGAGGCAGGCGCATATCTTCGCCGGCGTCGAGCTCCGCCATGGAGTCAGCGAGCGTAGGGAGATCCTGCAGAAACTCGCCGACGCCGGTTACCGGGCGAAGGACATGAGCGACAACGAGCTCGCCAAGCTGCACGTGCGGCACATGGTCGGCGGACGCCACGCCGGTGTCGAGAACGAACGCCTCTACCGCTTCGAGTTTCCGGAGCGGCCGGGGGCGCTGCTGGAGTTTCTGGAGGCCGTTGGCTCGGACTGGAACATCACTCTGTTTCATTACCGCAACCACGGCTCGGATTACGGTCGCGTGCTCGCCGGCATCGACGTGCCGGCCGCAGAGATGGACGAACTCGAATCCCACTTGCAACAGCTGGGCTACCCGTACTGGGAAGAAACCGACAATCCGGCCTACGCGATCTTCCTCAGGTAGTGCTCATTCGCGATAGGAGGGGTCGCGCCGATCCAGCTTCCTGAGCAGGCCCGGCCAGACGAGTTGCCCGCCCAGGCCCTTCGTGACTTCTTCCGCCTGCGCCTGGATCCCATCCACGATGGGTTGCGGTACGGACACGAGCTCGTTGCCCGTGGACTGCGCCATGAGCTGAATCTGGCAGGCGGTTTCCAGCACGTACATCATCAGGAAGGCGTCGGCGATCGTAGGGCCTACCGTCAGCAAGCCGTGGTTTCTCAGGATCAGGCAGGTCTTCGATCCGAGGTCGGCAACGAGGCGCGGCTTCTCGTCGTCATTGAGCGCCACCCCTTCGTAATCGTGGTAGCCGAGTGAGGCATACGGGAACAGTGACGTCTGCGACAGCGGCAGCAGTCCATCCTTCTGCGCGGAAACCGCGACCCCGGCCTTCGTATGCGTATGCAGGACGCAGGCGACGTCAGGACGCGCTGCGTGTACGGCACTGTGGATCACGAATCCTGCCGGGTTTACTGGGTAGTTGGATTCCGACAACTTGTTTCCGTCGGCGTCGACGCGGATCAGGCTGCTCGCCGTGATCTCCTCGAACATCATGCCGTACGCATTGATCAGGAAATGTTCGTCGCTTCCCGGGATACGCGCCGAGACGTGGGTAAATACCAGGTCATCCCATCCAAACATCGCGATCAGGCGATAGCACGCCGCCAGATCGACTCTCAGCTGACGTTCTTCGTCACTCATTGTCATGTGTCTGCCCCCAGTTTTCCGACCTCAGCCGGCGCGCGTCGAAGGACGCTGTCCGTTTTCAAACTTATTCCTTTTTGGTTGCAACCAATCTGCCCTCTCAAGCATCAAATAGTCAACGAATACAGGAAAAGCACCGTTTTCCGATGTTTGAAGGCGAGCGCAGATCCTGTACTCACAGCGTGTTGACGTAACAAACTGTGCTTCCCTTATGCTGTTTGTTTCGTGGATTGGGCGGTGGTTTTCCACCGCCCTTTTTTTTTTACCACATCTGTTTCAGCGCCGATTGAACGTCGATCGTTCGATTCGTCGTCGGTCTGAGGGATCGAGGCTGCTCGGCATTGCCGAAGTAGCACTCATCGAAGCTCTCCATCAGTCGATCCGTCATGAACCGGCTGCGCGCACCGTACACGTGGCGATCGCCGTGTCGGTGCTGCTGGGTAACGAAGAACTTTAACGGAGACAGCAGCGACAATGACTGCTTCGCTCTCGTCATCGCGACGTAGAGCAAACGGCGCTCTTCGTCGATGGCGGCCGGATCACCCGTAGCGAACTCTGAAGGAAAGTTGCCGTCGGTCACGTTGAGCACAAAGACCGCCTCCCACTCCTGGCCCTTTGCCGAATGCACCGTGGAAAGAATCAGGTAATCCTCGTCGATCAGCGGCGCACCGGACTGATCGCCCGACGATGAAGGCGGATCCAGCGTTAACTCCGTCAAAAACCGTTCGCGCGTCGCATAACGCGCAGAAATCTGTTCGAGCTGCTCGACGTCCGCCAGCCGGGTTTCGGCCGACTCGTAGAGTCGCTCAAGTTGTGGCCGGTACCACGCGGCCAACGGCGCAAACTGCGCCTGCCATGCCGGATCGGCATGGCTGTCGGCGAGCTGCTCCATTAGCGTACAGAACGGCAGCCACTCGTCCCGGCAGGCGGGCGGCGGCGCGAAATGCCGCAGGGCTTTCATATCGAACCCGCCGGATTGAAGCTCCGCATAACAGCGCGCCGCATAGCGCGGGCCCATGCCTTGCAGCAACTTCAACACGCGGAAGGCGGCCACCTCGTTCTTCGGATTGTCCGCCCATTTGAGGATCGAGATCACGTCCTTCACGTGCGCGGCTTCGAGGAACTTCAGTCCCCCATACTTCACGTACGGGATGTTGCGCCTGACCAGTTCGACCTCGAGGCGATCGCTGTGGTGGGAGTTGCGGAACAGCACAGCCTGGTCCATCAGCAACATGCCGGCCTCTCTGTTTTTCAAGACTCCGTCGACAACACAATCTGCCTCGGCGTCGGCGTCCTCGACGGTGACGTATCGAGGCCGGGCGCTGCCGGGCTTCTTCGAGAAAAGCGTCTTGCCGAACTGGCGCTCGCCGTCGGCGATCAGCAGGTTGGCGCTGTCGAGAATCGGCTGGCTGGAACGGTAGTTCTGCTCGAGCGTGACAACCTCGGCGCGCGGCGAACACAATTCCGGGAACTCGAGAATGTTGTCGACCGTGGCTGCGCGAAACGAATAGATCGACTGGGCATCGTCGCCGACGACCGTGACACCCTGCCCGCCTGGCTTCATCGCGCGGATGATGTTCGCCTGTACGACATTCGTATCCTGGAATTCGTCGACGAGGATGAAATCGAACCAGCCGCCGATCTCCGCCGCGAAATCGGCGTCGGCCACGAGGTGACTCCAGTAGGTCAGCAGGTCGTCGTAGTCGAGCGACTGGCTGGCCTGCTTCCTCTCGACGTAGGCACGAAACAACGTGGCGAGTTCCTTTTCCCAGTCTGTGCACCACGGAAAGTTCTCCTGGATGACGGCGTCCAGAGGCTGCGTCGTGTTCATGCAGCGCGAGTACATCGCGAGACATGCCGCCTTGCCGGGAAATCGTCGTTTGGTCGCCGATAGCTTCAGCTCGTGGCGAACGACATCCATGAGGTCGGCGGCGTCGCCCTGATCCAGTACCGAGAAACCCGGGTCCAGGCCGAGATTTGCCGCAAATCGCCGCAGCAGCCGATTGGCGACCGAGTGAAACGTGCCGGCCCAGGGAAGTTCGCAGCGCTGTCCCGGGTTGGCCTCACGAATGATCGCTTCGACGCGCCGCGTCATTTCCTCGGCGGCTCGCCGGGTAAATGTCAGCAGCAGGAGTCGTTCCGGGTCAGCGCCCTGGCCGATCAGGTAGGCAACCCGGTGCGCGAGTGTCATCGTCTTGCCGGTGCCGGCGCCCGCGATAACGAGCAGAGGATCCCGCGTTTCGGCCCCGAAGACGGCAGCTCTTCGCTGCGCGTCATTCAGTTTGTCCAGGTACTGATTCGCGACGCTCACGACGGCCCTCGCGCAAAAACTGTATTTGTATACAGTACTGGATAAATTTACAAGCGCATGAACCGGTCGATGGCCGAAGCCAGCGCCTCCGGGGCCTCGAAGTGGATCATGTGGCCCGCGCCGTCGACGGTTAGCGTCTCCGCCTCTGGGAAGAACCGCTTGGCGCGACCCGATTCCTCGACGGCTTTGAGGTGGGAGGCAAGACTGCTCTTGTTGCCGAGGACCAGCAGCACGCGCGCGGTTACCGCGCCCCAGCAGGCCTCCGCCTCGGCGCGCCGGTACAGGACCGGGTTCGGCAGCTTGTGATTGGGATCCATGCGCAGCCGGATCCCGTCGTCCGACGCTTCAGCCCAGAGCCGGGCCACAAACTCGGCTCGTTCCTCGGACATCAACGGGCTGCGGCCCCGCAGGTGCCTGGCCAGCGCCGCGAAATCGGCGAACGACCGGAACGTCGGGACCTCGCGAGACTGCTGCAGCCAGTCGCGGTATCGGCCTGGCGAATCGGAAGGATCGGTTTCCGGCAGGCCGAAGCCTTCGACGTTGACGAAGTGTGACACGCGCTCAGGCAGGGCGCCGGCATAGAGGCCGGCCACGTTGGCGCCCATGCTGTGGCCGACCAGTTTGACGGGTGTGGCAATATCCAGCTGGTCGATCAGCTGATCGAGGTCGGCCAGGTAATCCGGAAACCAGTACGAAGCGGCATTACTCGCTGATCGCCCGAATCCCCGCCAGTCGGGGGCGATCACCCGCCATTCGTCGGGGAGCTCGTCCGCGACAAACTGGAAACTCGATCCCGTGTCGCCCCAGCCGTGCAGGTACAGCAGTGTCTCGGCGTGCGTATCGCCCCACTCGTTGACATTCAGGGCCATGCCGCGGACGTCGACCGTGCTCGTTCGGACAGGACTTTTCGGTGTGTATGTCATGGCTTGGTGCACCGGCGGGCGCGAATCGCGTTCAGGTAGGGATAAGTTTGCGGATAAATCTTAGGCAACTCAAACCTTTATGCTGACGATTCGCCCCGCTCTGGTGTATAAATACCGCGTGAAGCTTGAGCCTGCGACGATCAAAGAAGCTGCCATCAAATGACCTTTGAGATTGCACTGGTCTTGGGCATCCTGACCGTGTCGCTGATCCTGTTCATCAGCGAAGTCATTCGCATGGATGTGGTCGCGCTGATCGTCCTCGGCGCACTGGCCGTCACGGGCCTCGTCGACAGCCAGCAGGCATTCTCCGGATTCAGCAATGGCGCCGTCATCACCGTCTGGGCGATGTTCATCCTCAGCGAGGGTCTGACGCGTACCGGCATCGCCGACATCATCGGGTCGCAGGTCATGCGGCTCGCCGGCGGCAAGGAAATGCCGCTGATCTTCGTCATCATGATCACCGGCGCCGTGCTCTCGGCGTTCATGAATAACATCGGCGTCGCCGCGCTGATGCTGCCCGTCGTCGTGGACGTCGCTCGCCGCACCCGAATCCCCGCCTCGAGGCTGCTGATGCCGCTGGCCTATTCGACATTGCTGGGTGGCCTGATGACGTTGATCGGTACGCCGCCCAACCTGCTGATCAGCGAATCGCTGGTCCAGAGCGGCTACCCGGGTTTCGCGCTCTTCGATTTCACGCCGCTGGGCGGCATCGTCATGGTCACCGGCGTGATCTTCGTCGTCTTGTTTGGCCGGCTGCTGTTGCCGGCGCAGCCGATGGAAAAAGACCGCAATGTGTCGCAGCGCAGCCTGCGCTCCCAATACAAGCTGCACGAGAGGACATTCCTGCTACGGGTGCCACGCGACTCGCTGCTGGTCGGCAGGACGCTCGCCGAGTCGCGTATCGGCAGTTCGACGGGACTGATCATTCTCGCCGTCATGCGAGAGGGGCGCAGCGACACGCTGCCCGGGCGTCAGACGGTATTGCGAGGCGGTGACGGCATCCTGGTCCAGGGCCGCGTCGACCAGTTCCGCGAACTGCGGCGCTGGAGCGACCTCGTCATCGAGCGCGAGTCGCCCGTCCTGAAGTCCATGGTTGCCGCGAAGATGGTTTACGCGGAAGTGACCATCGCGGACGGCTCGCCGCTGGTCAGCCAGCTGGTCCGGGACGTGCGTTTCGGCCGGCGCTTCGACGTCGCCATCGTCGGCATGCGTCGCAAAGGCGGCTATCGACTGACCAACCTGTCCTACGTCCCGCTGCGCTCAGAGGAGCGTCTCCTGGTCCAGGGTGAACGCGAGGCAATCGAGCAGCTGGAGAAAGAGAGCGATTTCTCCGAGGTCCGCACCTTCTCCGATGCGGAAATCGCCGAGCGATACCAATCCGACGAGCGCCTGTTTGTCGTTCGCGTTCCAAAGGAGAGCGAAATCGTCGGCACGACGCTCGCTGACAGCCGGATCGGCGAGGCCTTCGACTTTCGTGTCCAGGCGATCTTTCGCGAGGGCAACCTGATTGTGATGCCACGCGGGGACCAGGTGCTGGCCGGCGCCGACCTGCTGTTAATCGAGGGGCAGCCGGCCGATCTCGACGTTCTGCGTGGCTTGCAGGACCTTGAGATCGACACGTCGGTGCCGTCGAATCTCGGCGCATTCGAATCCGAACGCCTGTCGCTGATGGATGCGACGCTGGATCCGCGCTCCAGCCTGGCCGGCAAGGCCGTGGGCGAGCTCAACTTCCGCGAACGCTACGGCATCGAACTCGCCGGTATCTGGCGTGAGGGCGAAACGCTGGGCGCCGAGCTCGGCGATGAACGCCTGCAGGTCGGCGACGCGCTGTTGATGCTCGGTCCCAGGGACCGCCTCGAGCTCTTGTCCGACGACCCCGATTTCCTGGTCCTGAGCGATCTCGGCAGCAAGCCGCCGGACACGCGCCGCGCGCCGCTCGCCGCCTTTATCATGTTGGGCGTCGTCGTCAGCGTCATGCTGGGCTGGGCCCCGATCTCCGTCGCCGCCGTTGTCGGCGGCACGATCATGGTCCTGACCGGCTGCCTGAACATGGAACAGGCTTACCGCGCTATCGACTGGCGGGCGATCTTCCTGATCGCCGGTATGCTGCCGCTCGGCATTGCGATGCAGGACACCGGCGCGGCGACCTACCTTGCAGACCAGGTTATGCGCTTCCTCGGTGACGCAGGGCCTTGGCCCGTGATCGTCGGCCTCTACATCCTGACGGCCGCGGCGACGATGATCATCCCGACCGCTGCGTTAGTCGTCCTGATGTCCCCGATCGTCATGTCCGCGATGAACGACATGGGCTTCCAGCCGGAGACGGCGATGATGGCGGTGGCGATGGCGGCCTCCGCGAGCTTTACGAGCCCAATCTCGCACCCGGCGAACATTCTCGTCATGGGCCCCGGCGGCTACCGCTTCGTCGATTACCTGAAAGTTGGCGTTCCGTTGACAATCGTCGTGTTTATCGCTGTCATGCTGCTACTTCCGATTCTCTGGCCGCTGCAGCCAGTCTGACAGACATGGACAAACAAACCCTGATCATCGGCGCGGGGCACGCGGCCGGACAGCTCGTCGCCAGCCTTCGACAGAAAGGCTACGAAGGCCAAATCGTGCTCCTCGGCGACGAGCCCTACCTGCCCTACCAGAGGCCGCCGCTATCCAAGAAATTCCTCGCTGGCGAGCTGCCTGCCGAGCGGCTGTTCGTGAAACCGGCCGCGTTTTACGACGATCAGGATATCGACGTGCGTCTGAACACGCGCGCAGCGTCCGTCGATCGTGAGGCGAAGACGGTGCAAACAGATTCCGGCGAGTCCATCGCGTACACGAGCCTGGTCCTGGCCACCGGTGCGCGCGTCAACCGCCTCTCCTGTCCCGGCGCAGAGCTGAAAGGCGTCCACTACCTACGCAGTATCGAGGACGTCGACGCGATCCGGAAAGACTGCCAGGACGGCGCCCGGGTCGTCATCGTCGGCGCGGGCTACATCGGCCTCGAGGTCGCCGCCGTGTTGCGGGAGATGGGTTCTGACGTCGTCGTTCTCGAGATGGCGGATCGTGTCATGAGCAGGGTCGTCTCCCCGCCGGTGTCTGCATTCTTCGAAGGTATTCATCGTGAGCGCGGTGTCGACCTGAAGCTCTCAACGGGACTGCAGTCGTTCGAAGGAGACCAGCGGTTCGAGGCGGCGGTGACGACCGACGGCGATCGCATCGAGGGCGACGTCGCGATCGTCGGCATCGGTATCAGGCCAAACACCGAGCTCGCCGAGGCGGCCGGACTCGATGTCGACAACGGGATCGTTGTCGACGCCCATTGCAGGACATCCGACCCGGAGATTTATGCGATCGGTGACTGCACTCGACATCCCAACGCCGTGTATGAGCGCAGCTTGCGTCTCGAGTCGGTCCACAACGCGCTCGAGCAGGCCAAGACGGCCGCCGCGAATATTGCGGGGGACGATGCTGAATACAACGAGGTGCCCTGGTTCTGGTCGGACCAGTATCACCTCAAACTGCAGATTGCCGGATTGTCGGAAGGATTCGACGCCTACGTCTTGCGTGGAGACCCGGCCGACGAGAGCTTCTCCTGCGCCTATCTTCGTGACGGCAGGCTGATAGCGATCGACAGCATCAACGCGCCGAAGGACTTCATGCTGTCAAAGGCGTTGATCAAGGATGCGTGTGAGATCGACCCTGCGCGTCTCGCAGACACTTCTTTGACGATGCGGGACATGCGACAGGACTAGCCCACACCTGGCCGCTGCTACGGTGCGTCGTTGTCGGCGGCGAACGCCTGCTCTTCCTGCTGAGTCAGCTCGATCATGATGCGCCCGTCCATCGCGACCGCACCCTGTCGCGTCGAGTAGGCTTTAGCCGTTCTCGATTCGACCGCCTCGGCCGTACGGCCGGCGAACTCACCGGAGCCGCCCGTTACCTTCGCGGTGCCCAGCGCTCCCGGTCCGGCGGTCATGTTGCCATTCCAGTTTCCTTTCCAGCTGTCCGCAGAACTCAGATGGGCGGGCAGGACGACGTCCCGGAGAAAGCCCCAGTAGTTCTCCGTCTGCTCGACGAACAGGGTTCCCCGGCCGGGAACGACGATGTGCCAGACGCTGTCCACTATCGCGTCGCCGTTCAGGACGTTGCTCTTTTCAGAGTCAGACATGTACTTGATGCCAAGGCCGACCATTCGACCGCGAGCATCGGACAGCACCGTCATCATCGCGTCGGTCCTGCGCACGGGCGCTTCCCATAGCTGCAGTACTTTTGCGGGATAGGGTTTCGTCGTCGACTCACCGTCATTGGTGTAAGCGATCGAGGCCTCAGCGACGCCCGAGTAGTTAAACTGCATCAGCGTCTGGTCGCTGACCGCAAGGGGCGTCAGGTTGCGGTTACCGGCGAGCGGATTGTAGACCAGCAGCGCCGACGCGATGACCGCGCCGACAAGCATTCCCAGCAGCAGTGACAGCACGTACTTCATAACTCGGCCACGCTCGTGAATCGGGACACCAGCTCGATCTTGCCGCGGTTCACTTCGTCCTCACCGTCGGCTGCAACCCAACGCTCGCTGAAGGCGCCTTGAGTCTTCTCGAACTCACGCGTTCCACGCAGCAGTGTCCCGGAACGGACGCCGCCCTCGAGGTTGGCGACATCCATAGCAACATAGAGGGAGCCACGAGCCGGCATATGCAGAACCCACTCGACGACGTCGCCCTGCTCCGCGTCGGCCAGTACCACACGGCTCGCGACGCCGATGACAGCGTTGTGAACGTTGCGTAGCTTGTACATGTCGGCGGTGGCGGATGCGAGTTCATCGGGCCAGGTCAAACCCTGCGGCAATGTCGGCGCCTCGCCTGCCGCGCCGACGACGATGCGATCGGTCGGGACGTTGATGTAAAAGGCCTCCGCACTGCCCCCGTTGGTAGCAACAGTGATAACGGAATTTTCCCGTGCCTGGTCAACGACCGGCACGAAAAACACGCCGGCGATCGTCGCCACGACGCCCAGAACGATGCCGAATATGAATGTCTTAAACACTGTCGTCTGCCCAACCGAGGCCCGAAAAATTCAATTGGGAGAAGTTTAGTTAAATTGCCATGCTCCTCACACTAGAATGGATGGAAACTGTGACGGACCGCACAGGGTCGTCACGGCACTACTCACGTTGAGGACTCCGCTTATGGCAGAAAACCGCCCTATATGCCTTTGGTCCGGGCCACGCAACGTGTCCACCGCGATGATGTACAGCTTTGCGGAGCTGCCTTCGATCGAGGTTGTCGACGAACCGCTGTATGCGCATTACCTGCGCGTGACGGGGCTCGAGCATCCCGGTCGCGACGACGTTCTTTGCTCGATGGACAATGATGGCGATGCCGTGATGCGCGAGTTGATACGGCGCCAGTCCGCCATGCAGGGCAGGCGCCTGTTCCTGAAGCAGATGGCCCACCACCTGATCGAAATCGATACCGGTTTTCTCGATGCCATGCACAACGTTCTGCTGATTCGCGACCCGAAGGACATGCTGCCTTCGCTGGTGATCCAGATACCGGAGGCGACATTGGCAGACACCGGCCTCGAGCAGCAGTGGCGCCTCTACGAGGACCTTAAGAATCGCGGCCAGAACCCGGCCGTCGTCGATTCCGGGACCCTGCTGTCTGATCCCGGCGCTGTCATGGCGAGACTCTGCGAGCACGTCGGCGTGACCTACGACCCGTCGATGCTCAGCTGGCGACAGGGTGCCAGGAAAGAAGACGGCGTCTGGGCGCCTCACTGGTATCACGCGGTGCATCGAAGCGAAGGCTTTCACGCGCCGCGTGTCAAAGGTGCGTTTCCGGACGCGCTGAACGACCTGCTTGGACAGTGCGTCCCCTGGTATGACAAATTGATCGATGTCGCCATTCGCCCGGACTGAGCCCATGACCATTGACCCCAGGAACCAGGACTTGCAGGTATACGTCGGCGACGGACTCAAGCCGCGCGCCGAGGCACGAGTTTCCGTGTTCGACAGTGTCGTGCAGGGAGGCGATGCGGTCTGGGAGGGACTGCGAGTCTACAACGGGCGCGTTGCCGCCCTCGACGATCACCTTCAGCGCCTGCTGGACTCGGCGAAGGCGCTGGCTTTCGAGAACATCCCCGACGAGGCATCGATTCGAAGTGCGCTGTTCGAAACGCTGGAGGCAAATGGCATGACCGACGGCGCACATGTCCGGCTCACACTGACGCGCGGCGAGAAGGTCACGTCGGGAATGAATCCACGCTTCAACCAGTCAGGTTGTACACTAATTGTACTCGCCGAATGGAAACCGCCTGTCTATACCGATGACGGTATCCGCGTCATCACGGCGTCGACGCGCCGCAATACGCCGTCCTGCCTCGACAGCAAGATTCACCACAACAACCTGCTGAACAACATCCTCGCATCCATCGAGGCCAACGTCGCCGGCGTCGACAGCGCGGTGATGCTCGACCTGGACGGCTTCATCTCCGAGACCAATGACACCAACCTGTTTATCGTCAGGGGCGGTACCGTCATGACGCCGCACGCGGATAGCTGCCTGCCCGGCCTGACGAGAAAGATGATCCTCGCGCTTTGTGAACTGAACGGTATCCCGTCAGAGGAGCGCAATCTGTCGCTGACGGAGCTCTACACGGCCGATGAGGCGTTTACGACGGGCACGATGGGCGAACTGACTCCGATCCTCGAGGCGGACGGGCGGGTCGTAGGGAACGGTGCGAGAGGTGCGACGACGAGGCGTTTACAGGAGCTGCACAGGGCATACGCCTACGAGCACGGCTCGCCTGTCGGCTAGCTCAGTCCGCGTCGAACCAGGACTCGAGATACTCGTCGAAGCTCAGCGTGTCGGCCGCCTCGATGTCAGACTGGCGGGCGAGTGAATCAAACACTTCCTGTTGCATGGACGTCTCGACATCTTCGCTAAGCGGCGTCAGGAGACGGAAATACTTCTTGTGCCGTCGCGCCGCGTCCAGCGCCAGCTCGAAGAAACTCATGCCCTCCTCGCGCAGGTCCTCGAGAATTCTCGCCGACGGTGTCAGCGACGAATCTTCTACGCGCTTTCGCATCTCACTGACGGCGTCGGAGTAGTCCGTCGACTCAGTGTCCATCGCTGCGGCAACTTGTCCGACCTTGTCGACGATGCTCATGGCCCATTCGGAGAGCAACCGGGGCTGGCCGCGGTCGCTGAGCTGAAGCTCGGGGTCCCGGCCGGCCCGCGCCACCTTTGCCTGATTCGCAACGCATTCGGCCAGCAGGTCCTGGTCGAACATCGGGCTGTCCTCGAGCAAGCAGTAAACGAGAAACGGCTCGATAAATCGCATCGTGTTCTGGCTGATCCCCGCCGGGTCATAAAGATTGCAGTCCAGTGAGCGCACTTCGACGTACTCGATGCCGCCTCGTCGAAGCGCGGCGGTCGGACGTTCGCCGGATCGCGCCACGCGCTTCGGGCGTACGGAACTGTAGTACTCGTTTTCGATCTGCAGCTGATTCGCATTCAGCTGGCGATATTCACCGTCGACGAGCACGCCGATTTTTTCGTACTCGGGCTCCTTCGTGTGGATCGCCGCGGTCAGGTCCCGTATGTACCCGTCGAGATCGTTCAGCGAAATGGCGATCCTCGACTGGTTCTTGTTGTTGTAGCCGAGGTCGCTCATGCGCAGCGACGTGCCGTAGGGCTCGAAGTACGTCGTCTCGTTGAGCATCGGCATGTCGAGGCTACCGTCCAGGGCGAACGAGCGGCACAGCGCGGGCGATGCGCCGAACAGATAAAGGATGATCCAGCCGAACCGGCGAAAATTCCTGACGAGGCCCAGGTATTGCGTCGAGCGAAAATCGCGCTCATTGCCGCTCGCCCCGAGCACGGTCTGGTACTCGGGCCAGAAGGCTTCCGGCAGGGAGAAATTGTAATGCACGCCGGAGATCGTCTGCATATGCCGGCCGTATCGATACCCCAGTCCCCGCCGGTAGGTTGTCTTCATCCTGCCGACGTTCGATGTGCCATACCGCGCCAGTGGGATCTCGGCTTCCGTCGGCAGCAGGCAGGGCATGCTGGCCGGCCACAACATCTCATCGTCGATCGCGTGCTGGACAAACTGGTGGATATCGCAGATCGATCGCATCGCTTCCCAGGTCGTACCGAACACCGGCGTGACGAACTCGAGTAAGGCCTCCGAAAAATCCGTCGTGATGAAATGGTTTGTCAGCGGCGAGCCCAGCGACACAGGATGCGGCAACATCGACATCCTGCCGTCCGAATCGATGCGCAGAGACTCTTTCTCTATGCCACGCAATGAACCCGACAGAGGACTGGTGTTGCTCGCCACCAGGCTACTCAGTCTCTTGTCGAAATCGTGGCTCATGTCTCTCTCGGAACGCGGTTTGGCAGCCGCAGTCTACAAGAGCCAAGGCGATGCGGCTCGTTTTTCCATAAGAAACCGCGGCTCGGCAGACATTTCCGACCGGCATTTCAATTCCGGTTCCTGATTGCTCTAGACTGTGGATATGAGTCTTCGCAGCGTTTCAGCCGTCCTCTGTCTGTTTTTGTTGGCCAGTCAGCCCGCCCATGCGTTTCGCTGCGGAAGCAAGCTGGTCAAGGAAGGGATGTCGGAGAGTGAAGTCATCGCGCTCTGTGGAGAACCGGCAGAGCGGAGGGACCTCGGGCTCCGTCGGGTGCCTTACGTCGATCGGAGCGGCGGAGGCGGACTACTTGGACGACCGTCGTTCGACGGGTACTTCATCGAAGATGTCCGCGTCACGCAGCTCGTCTACAACTTGGGACCGCGCAAATTGATGCAAAGACTGAGATTTGAGAATTCGGTCCTCGTCGAGATCGAAGCCATTGGATACGGTTATCGGGAACGTCCGGGTGAGTCTTCCGATTAGACGGCTGACAGTCCGGTAATGCGGGGCTACACTCGCGTCTCTCACACAGGAGCTACCGGAATGACTGATAACCCAAAACGCCGACTTCGCGACCGGACCTCGTCGGGCGCGACACTGATCAGCGAAGGCTGCCTCATCAGTGGGCTCATTTCGGGAGACGGGGACTTCCTGGTCAATGGGGAAATCGACGGAAACTGCGATGTGTCCGGCACGGTCACGCTGACGGAGCCCGGCCGCTGGTCGGGAACGATCAAGGCCGGTAACGTTTTGATCAGTGGCACTGTCGACGGCGACATCATCGCCGAAAACCGCGTCGAAATCGGAGCTTCCGCACGCATCACCGGCACGGTCACTGCGGCGGAGATTGCCGTCGCTGAGGGCGCGGTAGTCGAGGGCTCGATGAGCACCAATACCGACAGCGAACCGCAGTCTTTCAAAGAAAAACGCAAAGACTAGTTACATTAGAAACAAAAAAGCGCCCTATTGGCTGCGGCAGGCTTCTGTCGGATGCTAGACTGATACTGTGTTTGCCGTGGACCGACGCTCCGCGGTTGCTACATCGAAACCAATAAGAACAGGTAGCGGGCAAATCAGCCAACTGCCACGAGGGGCACGGCACATGACGCGCAGCCAGGTACGCCGATATCTGCTGTATCTGATCGCATCCAGCATCGCGATCTTCGCCGTCTTGTTGTGCACGATTTTCCTGCTCGACCCCGCTGGTTTCTCCGTGAATCTGCCACGCTCCCTCGCCGCCGGCGGCGTCGGTACCGTGCTGCTGCTGATCATCGGTGGCACGTTGATCACGATCCTCGACCGGGAGGAACGTCGGCGTATCGGCGAGCTCAGACGCCAGGCCGAGAAACTGCGAGACTCGGACTTCGGCGAACGATTGCCGGAACGGAGCGGCGATCAGCTCGGTGAACTCGCGGCGGTCTTCAACGACATGCGCGACAAACTCAGGCTGACGACCCTGTCACGCGACTACGTCGATTCGATCCTCGCCAGCATGCACGATGCGATTATCGTGACGTCGAACGACGGGACCATAAAGCGAATCAATAAAGCGACGACACACCTGCTGGGCTATGAGCCCGACGAGCTGTTGCAGACCTCGATCGACCTGATCGTCAATACAGAGAAGAGCGGTTCGCTGATCGACGAACCGCCGACCGGTCGTCCCAGGGAGGCGTTCCTCGTTGGCAAGTCTGGCGAATCCATCCCTGTCTCCTATTCATGCTCCCTGCTGGAGGGCAAGGAGGCGGAGTCCGGCGACAGGATCTATCTCGCGCAGAACATCTCGGAGAGGCGGCGGGCCGAAAAGCGGATTCGCTATCTCGCGAGGATAGACGCGCTGACCAAGATTCCCAATCGCATGCAGTTTCAACACCTGCTGCAACGGTCGATAGCGCGGGCACGACGGAGCAACCGACAGCTCTGCCTGTTCTACCTCGACATCGACAAGTTCAAGGAAATTAACGACACATTCGGACACCTGGCCGGCGACACGACACTCGAAACCGTCGCGGAACGACTGACGGAATCCCTGCCCGATAAATCGACAGTGGGCCGGCTCGCAGGCGACGAGTTTGCTGTCGTCGTGGACTGCTCGGATGCGGAAGGGCACAGCCATGAGTTCACCGAGCAGCTGGCCGCGACACTGCTCGGTCGACTGGCAGAACCGTTCTTCGTGCAGGGCCACGAGGTCTTCATGACGGCGAGTATGGGTATTGCCCGGTATCCCCGGGATGCGACGAATGTCATCGACCTGATTCGTAATGCAGATGCAGCGCTCTACAGCGCCAAGAAACATGGCGGCAATCAGTTCACGGAGTACAGGCCCGAGATGAACGAGGCAGCCGTCGAGCGCCTGATGACGAAAAGCAAACTGAAGAGAGCGTTCGAGCGCGATGAGCTGCTTGTCCAATACCAGCCGAAATACAACCTGGAAACCGGCGAGGTCTTCGGCGCGGAGGCGTTGGTGCGATGGGAGCTGCCGGAGTGAGGCATCATCCTTCCGGCCGACTTTATACCGATCGCCGAGGAGAGCAGCCTGATCATCGATATCGGCGAATGGGTCCTCGACAAAGTCTGCGAGGATTTTCGCTTCTGGCAGCGGTCGGTATCATCGCCGGGGCGGGTGTCCGTAAATCTCTCGCTGAAGCAGCTGCGCCAGGCAAACTTCGCGGACCGGTTCAGCTCCATCCTCCGCAGTCATGAAGTCTCGCCCACATCCCTGGAGCTGGAGATAACCGAAACAACGCTGATGGAGGACACCGAGCGAACGATCAAACTGCTCGACGAGTTGTACGCGTTGGGCCTGCACCTGGCGATCGATGATTTTGGGACCGGGTATTCCTCGCTGAGTGCGCTGCAGCAGTTCCCGATCAGCACGCTCAAGATTGACCAGTCTTTCGTCCGGGATGTCGCGTACAACGACAGTGACGCGACCATCGTCAGCACGATCGTGCAGATGGGCCAGAACCTGAATATGGATGTCGTCGCGGAGGGCGTAGAGACCGAAGACCAGCTGGCTCTGCTGCAGAACCTCGGCTGCACGTACGCACAGGGCCTGCTGTTCGGTGACCCGATGAGTTGCGACAACTACCTTGAGCTATTGCTCGCCCAGTCCGAAGGGACCGACGAGTACAGGGCTTTGTTCGCATAGATCATTTCCGCATATGGCGGCGAACCTGACGTCACATCGTTACAGCCTTCACCTGCGCTTAGCGAAGTGCTTTAATCGGGCCTTCACCGTAATCGCATCGATTGCACCAGGAATCCAGGCAACAGTGAAAATAACGATGAAGACACTATTGATCCCCGCCACCCTCTTACTGTCTCTGCTCAGCGCACCCTTCGCGATGGCCTGCGACTATCCGACCCGCGCGAAGATCGTCAGCGGCGCCACGGCAACCAAGGACGAGATGATCGCGAGTCAGAAATCCGTGAAGGCCTACATGGCGGCAATGGATAAGTACCTGACCTGCCTCGAAGAAGAAGAAAAAGCGGCGCGCGCCGAGCTGGTAGAGCCGGACGAACAAACGCTTCAGGAACGTGACGAGATGCACACGAAGAAGCACAACGCGGCGGTCGAAGAAATGGAAATAGTCGCGGCTGAATTTAACGAACAGGTGCGCGCGTACAAGGCCCAGAGCAACTAGGCGTCACCAGCGATACTTGTCGAAGTTCTCCGGGTTCGCCCAGTGCCTGGCGTTATTCCACTCCCTGGGCTGGTTCTGTACATCACTATCGTAGAGAAAGGCCGAGCGTGCATCGTAGGACTCGACCGGCAGGAAGCCGAGCGCGCGCATTGCGTTGGCCGTCCATTCAGCGCCGCCTGACAGAATCAGGACTCTCTGGCATCCGAGGTCTCGCAGTCGCGAGATAGCGGTCGCGTGTTGAGGTGCCGGATCGAATACCAGGCCTAAGTCAAACCTTGTCTCAAACTCGAGTTCCAGTACGTCGCTGAACGAAACGGGCCCCGCCAGGGCCGAGGCATCCTCCGGTATGGACACGGAGCCGACGACGAGAATCTCTTTACAGCCAGGCAGGCGCTCGGCCAGCCGTGCCAGGAACTCGGATGACAACGTCATTTTCTAGAGTTCGTCGATCTGCTTGCGAAGATCAAACTTGTTCTCGGTGACGATACGCTCGAGCACCCTGATGCGCTCCTCCAGCGCCTCCATTTTCTGCAGGGTCTCGTCGCTGACTTCGCTGTTCTTCTTTTCGTTAGCGCGATTCTTCAAATATTTCTCCAGAACGCTGGCGATCGAGACGATCGCGACGATCCAGATAACCATGTGAAATACATTCATCAAGACTCCCTTAATCTTGTGTTAACGCCTCTCGAGGTCGCGGAACTCCTGGTCAAGCTGATATCGACGGGACGTTACATACTTCTCCAGTCTCGCCAGCCGCCTGTCAAGCGATTTAAAGCGCCCTTTTACATCGGCCATCGTCTGCTTCGGCGCGTAACGCAGCGATTGCCGGAACTTCCTGTCGACCGGTTTTTCACTCGGCTCCGCCGGAATCAGTATCACCACGGCGATGTAGGCGAGGATCGTCATCGGCGCGAATATGAACGCCAGCAGCGTCAGGAATCGCGTCGCCCTCAGATTGAAGCCAAAGTAATCGGCAACGCCGGCGCACACGCCGCCCAGCATGGCCTTGTCCGAGCGTCGTCGAAAACGCGTTCTTGTGGATGAATACTCCGACATCAATGACTCCTGTAGTCACGCCGCGACTGCCGCCAGAACTCGAACTCGGCCCTCTCGCCCGAGTAGATCAGCGGCTTCTCACGGATCAATAAGGTCGCCCCGAGATAGATAAACGCGGTCAGCCAGAAAAACAGCAGCAGCGCGATGACCGCAACCAGCCTGAGCGTACCGACGTGCAGGTTGAACCTGTCTGCGAGGCCCGCACAAACACCAAATATCCATCCGTTCTCCCGGTCGCGGTACAGCCCGCGCAAGGATTCGTGGCCGATATTCCAGGTGTCTCGTCTCATTCCCTACTCCTCCAGTCTCTAGATTCGTCGTCGAGGATTCGTTCCAGTGTCTCGATACGATCCTCGATTCTTTGTCCCAGCTGCCAGAGTTCCTCCAGCATCTGTTCGTCGTCTCCCGATATCTCCCGGCCCTGCCGCCACTTCGTGACGTAATGCATGACGATGATCAGCGGCAGGCATACAACCAGGAAGATCGATGCGAAGACAATGGCTACATCACTCATCGTTTAACGCCCTTTGGCTCAAGACTCGTGGCCAGA
>JAAUYD010242091.1_pt1 | contig 19512 bp, 20 predicted proteins | sample 7278101 | NCBI WGS metagenome assembly JAAUYD01 (sample SAMN14350128, study PRJNA611818) | marine sediment metagenome | isolation source: surface marine sediment (0.6m) | place: French Polynesia: Moorea | collected 2018-08
ATTTCCTGGACTCATAAGGTACACCTAATATTCAACTTCTGCTGGGGAGCATCGGGCGAAACCTGCCCTCCCGAACCCCTGAACTCCTGAACTTCCGAACTCCCAAAACTAGAAAAGTTTGTACCTCACAAGTATGGGAACTGCTATATAATCTATTATTGAGTATAATAGGTTTGAGAGGTACCGTCTTTTAAAAAACAATTTTCTAAAAGTTGGATTTTGTATAAATACCAAAAACGTTTCGTTTCCCAAACCATAGGTTGATTGCGATCAAATAAAGGTTGGTTAAGATAAGTCCAAATAGCAATTCCGATATGTTTAAAACGCCATAAGTTTATTGGTGATCTCATTTTTGTAAAATCCCTAAGTAATTTTAAAGTCAAACCATTAAGTGATGTTTAAGAATTATTGGTTATCATCATTAGACAACCTTTCTATCATTAATGTGACAGATTAGAGATACATTTTGCTTGGTGATAAACACGGAACATTTTGCTAAAATTTACCCATACTAAGTATTTTCTGGGATTGGAATCAAAAAAACAACTTTTAAAAATTGCTATAATTCTTAATTCAACTAGGTTACACCGCTTAATATTTCCTCAATCTGTGATCATTTTTTCTAGAAAAATGTTATCCTCAACACCACTGTAAATTAGTGAATACACCCAGTTTTCTCTAGATTAGTTCAATTAATACTTTGACGACTCCCACCGCCCGCGCTCCTCTCGTCGCTGTAACGGGGGATTCTTTGTTCAGCGAGATTACTTGCTCAGACAGGATTTCTCCTGAAAAAGTAGAGGTATCCTCTCCCAAAGCGTTTAGGCTATCTTGACGAGCGACCCCGCCGAGGTTTCCTCGGCATGGGAATGCGCGAGTAGCCAAGTTCCCGAATGCCCTGCGGTACTTAATCCAAGTTTTAAGATGTTGCGTGCAGCGTTTTCGTCTCTATCTAACTGACATCCACAAGCACAAATATGAGTCCTTGTAGATAGAGATTTTTTAACTTTATCACCACAATCAGAACAATTTTGACTGGTAAATTGGGGTGGTACAGCGATAGTTACTTTGCCGTGTTTTTCTCCTAAATACTCAAGCCAAAGACGAAATTGATACCATGCAGCATCGTTAATTGATTTAGCTAGACAATGATTTTTAACTAAGTTTTTAATCCTTAAATCTTCATAAGCTATCACATCGTTAGAGTGAACCACGCACCTTGCTAACTTCACAGCAAAGTCTTTACGTTGCCTACTTATTTTAAGGTGAGCTTTAGCTAATCGCTGTCTAGCTTTTCTTCTGTTAGAAGATCCTTTCTTTTTTCTAGATAGTTTTCTTTGAAGTCTTTTAAGTTTCTTTTCTCCTTTTCTTAAGAATCTAGGGTTATCAATCTTATTACCATTTTGGTCGGTGTAAAATGATTCTAACCCCACATCTAAGCCGATTATACTATTAGCTGGTTCAGTATCTATTTTTACGTCAACTGACAAGATGAACTGGCAATAGTAGCCATCAGCCCTACGAATTAATCTTACTCGTTTGATAGATTCAATCGGGTAAAAGTTTAAGTCGTAAGTTCCTACTAACTTAAGTTTGCCGATGTTGTTTTTATCAGTAAAAGTAATGGCTTTCCTGGTAGTTAAATCCAACTTCCATCCTGTAGTTTTGTATTCTACTGAACGGCAATTTTTCTTAAACTTTGGAAAACCTTTTTTGCCTGGAATCTTCCGTTTGCAGTTGTCGTAAAAACGAGAAATAGCTGACCATGTTCTTTCAGCACTAGACTGTCTAGCTTGTGAGTTTAGCTTATTAGCAAAGTCAAAATCATGGGCTAGTACACGACAATACTTATTGAGGTCATACTTGTTCACCTTTTCATTGTCCATCCAAAGGCGCAAACATTTATTTTGGACAAACTGAGCCGTGCGTATTGCCTCATCTATCGCTATATATCGATGTTTTTTGGCTCTGACTTTGAACTCTAGGACTAACATTTATGCTAACCTTAATAGCCTAAATATAGTTTAACACAGAGTTTTCTAGTTTGACCAAAAAGCGGATGCGACCCTACCGCCGTCTTACGGCGGTAGGATGCGCTCACCAAGAAGTTGCTAACACCGAGCGAAGTCGAGGTGTTAGCCCTGAGCGTAGTCGAAGGGCTAAAATATGGATGCTACGCAATTTCGTTTATTGGTCGGGCTTCATCCCACCGCTAACGTTCGTGTAACGGGGGTCTTCGCCCGACATTCTAGATAAATCAATATTTTTTAATCTTGAAAAATGTAGGGATCAATAACTAAGCTTTTGTGCGAGTAATATCAATAGTAATTTTACCGCCAAAATCAGGAATAGGAGGAGAAACTTTCGTTAATCTTATCCTAACTTGATTAACCTTTGATAAAGTAAGAATTTCGTGAGCAATCATTTCTGTTAACCTTTCCACAAGAGCAACTTTTGTGGTTTTAATATGATGTTTAACAATGGCGATCGCCTGTCGATAATCTGAGGTATCATCAAGGTTATCACTCATACCAGCATCCTTTAAATCAACCCCTAAAATTAAATCCACTTCAAACCATTGTCCCAAAACTTGCTCTTCAGGTAAATAGCCTGTATAACCGTAACAACGAATACCCGTCACTTCAATAAAATCCATTTCAGTTATTGGTTGAATCAAAATATTTAGACAAAATCTAGGTTCAATCGCTATGATTGTTAATAAGATAATTTTACTATAAATCCTATGAGTCACTCACCGAATAATAATCTTTCCCGCGAAGTTAAAACTCAAGTTACTATTTTAGGTAGTTTTGTTAGTATTTTTTGGATAACCGAACTTATTGACGTTTTTATTTTAAAAGGAAGGTTAAATCAATACGGTATTCAACCCCATAGTTTAATTGGTTTACGAGGTATTTTATTTGCTCCATTTCTGCACGGAGATTTACCCCATTTAATAAGTAATACCATACCTTTTTTAGTTTTGGGATGGTTAGTGATGTTACAAGAAACTAGCGATTTCTGGATTGTTACTATCTTAACTATGATAGTAGGCGGTTTAGGAGTATGGTTATTTGCTGCACCCACTTCTATTCATATTGGGGCTAGTATTTTGATTTTTGGTTACTTAGGATTTTTACTATTACGGGGTTATTTTCAGCGCAATTTTGTCTCTATCTTTATGTCTGTTTTAGTCACTTTTCTTTATGGTGGATTAGTCTTAGGAGTGTTACCTACAGCATCAGGAATTTCTTGGCAAGGCCACTTATTTGGTTTTTTAGGGGGAATTTTAGCAGCTAAATTAATCGCCAATGAAAAACGATACTATTCTTAGAAACTAGAATTAATGGACAAAACTGCATCAAATTGACTGGTAGAATCATCAGGAAAACTAACAGTCATTCCTAACCCTTTCACAGACTTGACAATGGGTTCACTTTCTGGTGGCAAACTCTCAATAGGAAGCTGATTCAATTGTTCTGATATTTGTGAAAAATCAACATAGAAATAGCCTAAATTATTAGACGGTAAAAGGGATTTAATTTCTTTAAAGTTTGGATTGTTGAGTAAGGTTTCTTGTTGTTTTGACTCTTGAATTATCTCAAAAGATGTCCCAACTGTTACCATTAAATTCTGCTTATTTAACCATCCGTAAGATAAAACAATACCTTGTAACGGTAACATCCATTCAACTACTTCAATTCCTTCCATACTTTTTTTATTTAAAGTAACACCCCCATTCCGACTAGCTAACTCTGTTAATTTGTCTAAAGTATTATTAGCAGTTTGGCGATCGCTTGTTTCTAATAGCATCATTCCTCCCACTCCTAAATTCGCAATTCCGCCTCGATCTAACTCAATCATTCCTAATGCAAATTCTCCATTCATCCAGTTAAAAACTTCTCGATCTACATCTAAATTAATTCGACGAAATCTCTTACGAATGTCTCTAACCAAACGATTAACTTCTCTATCTTCTTTGGCCGTTTCTACTAATTGATTCCATCCTTGATCGATTCCTTGTCCATTAGCAAATAAGAAAGTTTTTCCTGGAAATTCTGATAAGATAGTTCCCTGCACTGACTCTGGTATTTTATCAATTTGATCAGGGTTAAGATTAGCGATCGCTCGTAAATGTAATCCCTGTTTTTCTGCACCAATTCCGATTACAATTGATTCGATTTCATCTAGCTGTTTTAAGCTGGTTTCTGGAATGGGTTTATCGGTATTATCTAAAAACTGTTCAATCGTTATTTTATAATTAGGGATATAAATAGTTAGAAGCGGATTTTTGACAGAAAGAGACTGTTTTAATAAGTCTTGTACTTCGAGTTTATCCGCGTAAGAAGATGCTCCTTGAAAACTATCAATCGCTCTCTCAATTATATAACCTTTCTCAGCTACCACTAAGCGATTATCTAAAAAAGCAAAACTAAAATTCTTTCCTGAAGGATTCCTTACTTTTTTAATAGTAATCTTTTGATACTCTCTCGTTTCTAAGGTAACATTTTCTTCCTTTTCAAGTTTATCAAAAAATTGCCTTGCTTTTGTTTCATTCTTAACACCAATCACAATCAAAGGATTGGAATTTTCAAAAATTGGAGATGTTTCTTGAGGAGGAATTAACGCAATTGTTACGCCATCCATCCAAGGTTTAATATCTTTTTCAAAGGAAATGTTTTGATTAGCAAGGGTTTGGTTATCCCATTGATCAATACGAGTTTGAATATCTTGTTTAGCTTGAGGGTTTCCATATTGAGACAACTGTTGCCAAGCTTTCTCATTGGTAGAAAAATAGCCACTGGCAAAAGCTGATTCAGGAATCACTTCTGCTGCAATTAGAGGGGTTATTGGTTGACTTGACAGGAATGGTAATTCTCCTTGAAAATAATAATAAGCTCCTGCACTTCCTGCTACTACCATAGCCGTTAATCCAATGAGAGGAAGACAGCCACAACCTGATTGATTATCAGTTGACATAAAATTTATCCATAAATCATTATCTTTATTATAATTAATTGCTAATCAACCTTGAAATGAGGAAGAACTAATCAATCTTTTTTGTCATAATTCTTAATTTAAAAAATGTAACTAGAATGATCAAAAAAATCTTAATCTTTTTTTCAAAAGCATTCTTTTGTTTTTTATATTTAATGTCTTATCATATTGCTATAGTTTTTAATACAAACTTTAAAAGAGAGTTATCATCATGAAGCATCGTCAAGAACAACTATTTGATCTAGTTTTTCGTAATTTGATGAGTTTACCTGCATATAAGTTAAAAAACCAATATCAAAAAATATTTGAACAATATATACGTACAGAATTTCGGAAAGCAATTAGAAAACAAGAAGTAGAAGAACATTCTTTAATAAGTCGTAATAATAGAATAAATCAGTCTATTATTGATATTTATCAAAAACCTAATCGGTTACAGATGATCTGGTTTTCTTTTCTCTGGTTGCCTAATAGAGATAAACAGATATTTTTATTTTCAATTATATCTTTTTTTATTAGTTTTCTGGTTAGAAACAGTAATCTCTGGTTAATTTTATTTGGTGGCGTTTCTCTATTGATTTTTCAATTGTCTTTTACAATATTTGGCATAAGATTCGGTACATTTTATTCATTTGTTGAAGGCACTTTTTACCAAATAGATATAATTTTTGATAAGATTAAAGACTATGTTTTTAATCTTAGAAACATAGATGATAATAATTTAAACATAGAAGCAGATGAAATCATAAAAAATATCATAGAAGATGATATGTTAAGTTTAGATTATGATTGGAAAAAAATTAATGTTTTTATTATTGTATTTGCTTCTGTTATATCTTTTTTGGTCGTATATATTTCTGGGGATAGTTTGGTCATAGCAATACAGTATATAGCAAATATGTTAAACTTTGGAGATTTTGAATTAATTAAAAACCTGGACTCAGAAAAATTAGCTACTTTTATTTTGTTTCCTATCGGTTTAGCTTTAGGAAAAGATACTTTTATGGCAGGCTTAAAACAGAGACATAAACGTCTAAAACAGTCGCTTGATATTATTGAAAATTGTATTGCAGAGCATAATTTAGATTCAAAACAACATTAACAATTTTCATCTGAGGATTCTAAATTTTATAGATAATATGTTGTTCACTTTGATGATCTAGAGGAAGAATTAAAGCGTGGCTAAACTTCTTTACCTTACAAGTATGGGAACTGCTATAATTATTTTTCTTGTTGAATCGCTGCTAAAACTTGGGAATGAATCGTCCCATTTGTTGCCAAAACACCGTAATTATTGCTTAATTTTGTCCCCACAGAAAAATCTAAAGGTTTTCCCTCTAAATCTGTCACTTTGCCCCCTGCTTCTTCTACAAGAATCACTCCAGCAGCATGATCCCAGATATTCTCTTTTTTCCCTTTAAATTGAGGTAACGGCACTCTAGTATAAAGATGAGCATCTCCTTTGGCGATCGCCCCATATTTAGCCAAAGAATCCATCTGTTTCGCTACATAAGTTAACCCCAAACGCTGATCGATCGCGGTTTGTACTTTGCGATCGCTATGAATTGATTCCACACTTTCGATACGATATAACTGCTCAAAGTTAGACGAGGGATCAACTTTAATTATTTCAGGATTTCCCCCTTCTAAGGGCATTTCTACCGCTCCTTGACCCCGAATAGCCAAGAAAATCGCCCCTTTACTGCCATTTTCTCTTGGAAAAGCAGGACAAGCTAACACCCCTAACTTCACCTCTCCTCCTTCTACTAACGCCAACGCCACAGCGTATTGGTTTCCCCGAATAAACCCTTTAGTACCATCAATAGGATCTAACGTCCAATAACGTTGCGCCACTTTTCCGTTACCCCAGTTGATCCAATCAATCACATTGTCTGGGGTGGCGGTGGGAAGACTCTGTTGTACCTGTTCAATAATTTGCTGGCGTACCCCTTCTAACTCAGATTGTTGTAGGAGGGTAGCATCTTCTTCTCCAATGACAGGATCATCGGGAAACGCTTCAATTAACCCTTGACATAAAATAGCTTGCGCGCCAAAATCTGCCACCGTTACGGGACTGGTATCGGCCTTTTTAACCGCTTTTCCCCCTTCAGTTTGTTGGACTCGTTGACAGAGTTTAGCTGCTTCTGTGACTATCCTCAAGGCTAATTCTTTCTCTTGTTGATAACTCATTTTTTAGCAAAATTCTTCCCTATTCATTATCCATTACACCACGAACTGCTTCCACTACACGCTTCAAACCGACAGAATTAGACGCTTTAAATAAAATGCGATCGCCGGGTTTAATCACTTGGGTTAATCGTTGTATTAATGTTTCGTGGGTTAGAAAAGACTCGGTTTCAATGGTCTTAACCCCTTCCCCAATGGCTTTGGCTTGCGTGTCATCCACTAAGATAAACAGACCGTCAATGCCCAATTTTTGAGCCATTTCCCCTACTTCCCGATGTAATTGGGCTGATGCGTCCCCTAGTTCCTTCATCGTCCCTAAAACCGCTAAATGACGCTCTCCTGGAGTATCTTTGAGCAGTTGTAGGGCTGCTTTCATGGATTCCAATCCAGCGTTATAGGTTTCGTCTAGAAGAATAATATCGTTTTGTAAAGAATACTTTTGCGATCGCCCTTGAGGAAGGTTGACTTTCACTCCTTGAGTCAAAACAGTCCAGTCTAAGTTTAACTGTTTAGTCACAGCCAGAGCAGCTAAATAATTCAAGGCATTGTGACGACCGGGTAAAGGTAAGGGAAAATTCATCCCTTCTACCCTTAATACTTGATTTTCCAGTAATTCTCCTGTAATGTCGCCCCCTTCCAACCCATAAGTCATGATTTTACCTTGCCACACCGTTGCTGCTGTTTTCATCAATCGGTGATCATCATGGTTGAGAATAGCGAGGCTATCTTTAGGCATTTCAGCCAATAATTCACATTTTGCCTCAGCGATCGCCTGTCGTGATCCCAGTCGTCCGATATGCGCTGTTCCCACATTGGTAATGATGCCGATGGTAGGACGTGCAATTTGACTTAACAGGGCGATTTCGCCTCTTCCCCGCATGGCCATCTCAATAACGGCGTAGTCATGAGTCGTTGTTAATCCTAATAGGGTTTTCGGTACTCCTATTTCATTATTATAGTTTGCTTGGGTTTTATGAACATTTCCATAAACCCCTAACACCGCAGCCATTAATTCTTTAGTGGTTGTCTTACCCACAGAACCCGTAATTCCGATAATAGGAATCTGAACTTTATTTCGCCACCAATTTGCTATTTCTTGATAAGCCTTTAAGGTATCTTTAACAACAATTTGTGGTATTTTCTTAGTAGATTTTACAGGCACTTCATAATTAACAATTAAAGCCAATGCTCCTTTGGAAATTGCATTATCAACAAAAGAGTGTCCATCAAATTTATCCCCTTTTAAAGCAACAAAAATGTCATTTTTCTGAATATCTCGACTATCAGTATTAACTTTGTTAATTAATTGATTAGACAAAAGTTGCGATACTTTTTTTAGATTATTCGGGAAAATGTTTGGGATTTCATTTAGGATCATAGTAGTTTTTAGGGATGAATACTGGGAAAATATAGGAGATTTACTGAATAAAAAAAATTCAGAATTCGTGATCAAGATCACATACAAAAGGTGTTCTTTTCCGTTACTTTAAGAAATGTCTTTACAAAACAAAGATCATTAAGTAAAGTATGTTTAACTGTGAACTTTATGAAAGCAGGTTTAGCTGACCAATCATGAACAAAGTTGGAAAGAGAAAAGTTTTCAAACTCCTTTCCTAAATTGTTATAATATGGAAGCAATACAATAAACACTGTTGACCTAAACCAGACAGCTAAAAATGCTTGAGCAACGTCTATCATTAAACTAAAAGCGGGCGATAAATTTACCTATAATCTAAACGGAATTTTACAGCCCCAGGTTGAATTAATCAATTGAAATGGGCTGACGGCCATGAATAACTTACCCCAAACTTACTCCAGACAACAAGGATCTCAAGAAGAGCAAGTTATTTACGACTACTTCTTACAACACATCCGAACTGACACCCCTGGTCAGTTGGTTGAGGATTTTCGTCGCTTATTTATCGAAGCGCGAGGATTTCGTGACCCCCAACTTTATACGGCCTTAGAAAAAATCGTTAAAAGGAAGAATGAAGAATATCAATTCAACTATTTCTTCAACCGTTGTTGCCATATTCTGATTAACCATTGGCAAATGGATGTGCAGTCCCATGCTGCTATTCCTGAGTTAGTTGGACTTATGGAGAATCTTGCCCCTCCTCGGAGCGGTTATCAGGGTACAGCGAATCGGGTAAGATATCTGGTCAAAAACTTTACCCAGTGCGACCAGTATATCAAGCTTCAGCGATTAGCGCGAGTGGTCATTAATAAACTCGCTCCTGAAAAATCTAACATAGTGGGCAACTTAATTCATCGTTATCCCTATCTCTATAATCATTGCCTTTTAGGGGACGAAAGTAGTCAAGAACATCAACAAACCGTCAGAAAAATTAAAACTCAAACAGAAAGGCGTTTTGAGGTCAATTTATCTCGCTATGTCACTTACAAAGTTAGACTGGCACAAATGTCCCGTTCTCCTGAATTAGTCGTTCCCGAAAAAGGTCGCATCATTCGCCCCGTTAAAAATCCCACCCTGCTCAAAGATAAAGAATTAAACCAAGCATTAAAGCATTTTGTGGGAACGGTTGACGGAGGTTATACCTATAAGAGTTTATCCCAAAATTTCCTGAGTCATACGGTTCATACTCAAAGCTTTGGACGTTATAAAGACGACCTCTATGAATATATTCTTACCTCTTTAGATCCCAAATATTCCAAAGGTCAATTTAATAAAAATCTCTATCAATTATTACAAAATACCCTACCTGAGTGTAATCATCAAAAACCCAGTGAGTTTTTAATGTTACGGACTGCGAGTCAATTAATGAATTTCCTCATCGTTGAAAATGGAAAGAAACCCGATCACTACGTTTTTGTCGATATGATTTCTAACATGGGAGTGACTCGGACGATGGGTTTATTACTAAAGGTTGTTTTAGTTTCTAACAAGGTAAAACCCTATTTAGAAAAGCGTTTTTCTATCCTCTTTAATCACTATGAATCCTTTACCAAAGAGGGGGTTCCCTGGTTAGTCAAATCCTTAGAAAATTTACAACTAGCTTTTAGTGTTCATTTTGGCAAGGTAGATTTAACTTGTTTAAAACAGGTTAAAATGGGATAGGATAATGGGCAATTAAGAATTATCTAATTCCCTTATGTTTCAAGCGACACGCCGTCGTTTAGCTCTATGGTACACTACAGTTACAGCTATTTTGCTACTTCTGTTTGCCACAGGAGTCTTTTTTTATGTTCGTAGTACCTTAGTGGAACGAGTTGATGACACTTTAAAGCACGTTGTGGAAGTGGTTAACCGTTCTTTGGTCATTGAGTCTGTTTCGGTGTCTCAGGGACGCTATCAGGTTAATCTAGAAGCCAGTTTTCGGGACAATGCTGAAGCAGTGGAAGATGATCACATTGATCTTGAATGGTTTAACCCTCAAGGAGAGTTAGTTTGGTCAACCTTTAGCGATCCTCCCACCATTCCCCTTCATCTTAACCGACAGGCAGAGACGGTTTATTTTAATGGCGATCGCATTCTCAGACAAGTAACCCAAAGAATTAATTTAGACCGCTATATTTTAGGTTATTTACGAGTCAGTCATCCTTGGTTTGAAGTGACAAAACCCATTCGTCAACTTAGTCTTGATTTAGCACTGGGAACTTTAATTACTATTATTATTGTGGGGTTTATTGGTTGGTTTTTATCGGGTTTAGCTATTCAACCTATACGAGATTCTTATCAAAGTTTAAAACAATTTACAGCCGATGCTTCCCATGAATTAAGAAACCCTATTGCCACGATTCAAACCAATGTACAAATGGCTTTAGCTTACGGAAATAGCGACCCACAAATACAACAACGACAGTTGAAAGTCGTAGAAAGGTTAACGAAACGTTTAGGAAATTTGGTCAATGATTTATTATTTTTGGCTAGATCTGATAGTGGAATGTTACAAATGAGACAGCAAAACATACCCTTAGATGCACTTTTGATTGAAGTAATAGAAGAACAGAGAATTTTAGCCCAACAAAAAAGCATTTTTTTATCATTACATATTGTAGAACCAGACCAAACCTCGTCGTTAACGACGGGGTTTAAAAGTAATGAGGATAATTTTAGTTTATCAGGGGATTGGGATCAATTAGCCCGTCTATTTACTAATTTAATTAGTAATGGGTTAGAACATAGTTTTTCTGAGGAAACGATCTCAAAAAAAGACAAAAAAGTTGCTTCTGTTGAGGTAGAATTACAAAAGATAAAACGGGATCGTTTACATCAATTACAAGTGAAAGTAAAAGATACAGGAAAAGGCGTTCCTGAAGTAGCTTTAAGCCATTTATTTGATCGCTTTTATCAAGTTGATCCTTCTCGTAAAAGTGCAGGAGGTTCCGGTTTAGGACTGGCGATCGCAAAAGCGATTGTGGATAATCATCATGGACAAATTAAAGTGGAAAGTGAGTTAGAAAAAGGCACAATATTTACAGTTATTTTGCCTATTTATTGACTTCAGAAGCATTAGGAATGGTTGTTATGATAGCAGTTTTTCAATTGGGTGTGGGAAGTGTAGATTAATTAATTAATGACTAACAATTGATTAATTTTAGTTTAAAAAACCATATAGCATTTCCTGGACTCATGAGGTACACCTAATATTCAACTTCTGCTGCGTAGCACAGGCGAAGCCTGCCCTCCTGCCCTCCCGAACTCCTAAAACTATAAAAGTTTGTACCTCACAAGTATGAGAACTGCTATAAACATTTTGTTTATTACATCAATCCTGTATTTTAGACTAGCCAAAATATTTCTCAAAGTGCTATATTATTTAACGAATTTGAAAACATGAACTTTTCTGGTATTTTTGAGGAGTATAGCCTTGGTTTTTAATCTTTCTTCTGTTAACATACCCCTATTCAATTACCATCGCAACATTCTAGTTTTAGGGGTTATCTCTAGTTTAGGGTTAGCAACACCTTCTTTAGCTGCTGTGGCTAACTTCGACAGTTTAACACCAGGTTTTTCTGGTTCTACTGTTACTGATAATGATATTACATTTTCCAGTTTAATAGCAGGCTTTAGATTAGACCGGCCTCAATTTTTGATCCAGTCAAGCAATGAATTTGAACCCTTTTTTTCTAGTCCAAATTATCTAACCTTTGGTGTTCCTAATGTTGAGGAGTCTCTTATTGGTTCCTTTGGTTCGATGATGATTACCCCTAACGAAGTTTCAGACAGTGTTAGTTTAGATGTAGTTACCCTAAATCCCTCTTTTGGTTCTAGCGGTCCATTTTTACCCCCAAGTGATGACTCTCTGGTTTTAGAAGCCTTTTTTCAAGGAGAGTCAGTAGCTACAACTTCAGTGTTAATCTCAGATTTTACTCAATTTGATCCAGCCGGTCGATATTTATCTTCTACCCTATCTTTGTCTGGGGTAACGTTTGATGAATTGCAATTATTTACCCCTAAAGCTTTTGCTGATGGTGTAATTCCTCTAGCAATTGATGATGTTACTATCTCACCAGTTCCTGAACCCATTACTATTCTAGGAACAGCAACAGCCATTGCATTTGGAACACAATTTAAACGGAAGCTTAATCAGTCTAAAAAGAAAAAAAAGGATTAGGTGTTAGCATCCTATTCATTCAACAACAATACACCATTCATGTAATTCGTAGTCAACACAATTGTTAACAATTAAGGGATCTTTTTTAATGATAGCTTCTGCTTCTTCTAAAGAACCTGCTTTAAATAACAACATCCCCCCTCCATAGTCTCCCCAATATCCTGTTTTTGCTTCATGTCCTTGATTAATTAATTCTTGGACATATTTTTTATGGTCAGGAACATATTGATCAAAGACTTCCTTATTAACAATTCCTGTTTCAATTTTCACAAACCAAGACATAATAGAAAATAGAACTTACTAGGTTATGTAGCAACAATATTTAGTATATCATATTAATTTAATGATTAAAAAAGTAACATCGTAACTTACTTCTATTGGTTTAGGATAGCATTGATTATTCCAGTAATTGATTAATTGCTTCATCTCAGGAATTGATAGTTTTTGTTGCTTTAAATTGCATCCTGCACCAATCATTTTAAGACTTCTAAAAAAATCGGCTGCATTCTTATAATTTATGGTCACTTTTTCTTCATATATATAAGTTTTATGAGGGGGAATTGATAAGTTTTTAATTAACTCAACTGTATTGGGTAATTGATTTCTAGTGAACGGTAAATTTAATTCATTACACATATTTTTCCACTCAGGAAAACTCTCATCATTGGGAAAAGCAATTAATAACAATCCTTGAGGTTTTAAGCTATTAATTAAACGATCTAAACTATTAACAATATCTTGAAACCATTGTACGGTAAAACTACTAAAAATTGCAGCATAACTATTGGGATTTGTTTTTATAGTTTCTCCATCTACTTGTCGAAATTGAATTAATTTTTTTTGTTCCTCAGGAATTTGTAAGTTTTCGTCACAATATTTCAGCATTTCATCAGAGATATCAATAATATCTAAATAATGGTTAGGAAACTGTTGAATAAGTCCCTGAGTTACAAACCCTGTTCCACAACCAATTTCTAAAATTAGTCCTTTAGGAATAGAATAAGCATATTTTTCTGATAGTTTTAATAGCTTTTCCGCACATTGTTTTTGAACTTGTGAATGATATAAATAGTTGGCAACTCCTTTACTAAAATTATACGCTATTTTTTCTTTTTGCTCACATTTAGTTGATTCAATGAATACCATAATTGTCTATTTCTCCTAATGCTTGATTGACAATGGTTAAGCAAGATTTTGTATCAGTAAAAGGTAAAGCATGTCCAGCATCTTTAATTTCATAATATTCACTATTTTGACTCAATTTTTTATGGAATTTTTGACTATAAGATGCAATATATATTCTATCTTTTGAACCATAAATTATATAGATTTTAGGTATTTTTTTTAGAATATTTATATCTAATCTTGATGTATCTAATAGGTTTAAATCTTGTTCTAATTTTTCCCAGTTTGCATTTTTATAATTGGGTTCAATAGACGAAAAAGGATAATAACATTTTTTATAGAAGGATGCTAGAACAGTTTTAGGATTATTTCTAAATTCATTTATCATTAGTTTTAAAGCATATTTTGATCGTTTTCTTTGCTTGTCATTCTCAGGATGAAATTCATCAAAACTATTAAAAAGAATGAGTATATTAGCTTGTTTAATTTGTTCTAAAGGACATAAATGTAACCCAAAAGAATGAGCAAAAATAATCTTATTTAGATTAGTATCTTCAAATTTTGGACAATTTTTATCTTGAAAATATCCTCTATCGTAAGCTTTAAATTGAAAATTAGCTAATAATATTGATTGCCAGTTTTTCCAGAAATTTCTATCAAAACCCCAACCATGATAAGCAATAATTTCTCCTTTAAAATTCATGATACTGTTGTAATAAATCAATAAGATAATTAATGTGTTCGGGTTGATGTTGACTTGATAAAACTAAACGAATTCTTGCAGTATTTTTCGGAACAGTTGGGGGTCTAATTGCAGTAGCTAAAATACCATTCTTTTCTAAGTATTGTGATAAATTCAGGGCTTGCATTTCATCACCAATAATTACAGGAATAATAGGAGAATTAGAATTTAGAACTTGATACCCTAAATTTTTCAGTTTATTTTGTACATAATTTACCTGTTGCAATAAATATTTCCTTTCTTGATCTAAGCGAGGAATGATATCAAAAGCAGCATCAATAGAACCTATAACAGCAGGAGGTAAAGCAGTGGTATAAATGAACCCTGGACAACAATTAATTAAATAATCACGCATTAGTTTAGAGGTAGTAATAAACGCCCCAAAACTGCCTATTGCTTTGCCAAAAGTTCCTAAACTAATATCAATTCCTGACTTGTTCGCTGTCAGTCCCATGCCCTTCTCTCCCATGATACCTAAAGCATGGGCATCATCGAGGTAAAGAAGTGTATTATATTGTTGAGAAAGTTGAATCAAAGCATCCACATCACTTCGATCACCTTCCATACTAAAAACTGTCTCAGTAACGATTAAAATACGATTGTAGCCCTGTAAAATTGCTTTTTGAAGTAATTTATCCAAATGGTTTAAATCATTGTGTTTATAGCGTTTCCATTGGGCTTTACTCAAAAGAATACCTTGTAGAAGGCTACTATGGATTAAGCGATCGCATAATATTAGGGATTGTTGATTAACTAAAGTAGGAATAATGGTTGTATTAGCCTGAAATCCCGTGTTAAATAGCAATGCTGATTCTTTCCCGCATAATTTTGCCAATTTTTGCTCTAATTTTTCATGAATATCATAGGTTCCAGTGACTAAGCGGGACGCAGTTGATCCCGTTCCATATTGGTTAAGATAGTCTTGAGAGGCTGCAATAATTTTGGGGTGTTTGGAGAGTCCTAAATAATCATTAGAACTAAAATTAATTAAACTTTTGCCATTTTTAATAACTGTAACTGCATCTTTTGGATAAACACTATTTAATTGTCTTAAATTATTACTTTTTTCTCTTTCTTGTAACTCCCTTTCAATAAATTCTAAGTCATTATCGTTATTAATACCAGAAATCATAAAACTTTTTAAACCTCAATTGTAGGGTGGGCAAAAAATAATAATCTCTAATCATGTAATAAGTTTTTTCCAATTTGCCCACCTTACCATATCTTTTCTCTTATTAAATAGGTTTAGAGACATTTTGAGGAACGTCTCTGGCAATGTTTAATCCTCTTTTGTCTTCGGTTTATAAGTGGATTTTACTTGTAATTCTTTCAACTGTTTACTATCAACGGAAGCGGGGGCTTCTGTCAGCAAACAACTGGCTTGCTGAGTCTTAGGAAAGGCGATAACATCACGAATAGAGTCCTCTCCTGCTAATAGCATAACGAGACGATCTAACCCGTAAGCAATACCCCCATGAGGTGGCGTTCCATACTCAAATGCTTCTAACAAAAAGCCAAACTTATTATAGGCTTCTTCTAACGATAACCCAATGGTTTCAAATACTTTTTCTTGGATTTCTTTTTGATAGATTCGTAAACTTCCGCCACCAATTTCTACCCCATTATAAACCAAGTCATACGCTTGCGCCTTTGCGGTGGCTAAATCGTCTAAATCTGCTAAATTAGGGGCAGTAAAAGGATGGTGCAATGCTTCTAAACGCTTCTCATCGGCATTCCATTCAAACATAGGAAATTCTGTGATCCAAAGTAAGTTTATTTTCTCAGGATCAATTAAATTCATGCGTTGACCAACCACTAATCTTAAGCGAGATAAAGACTTATTTACTGTATCTGTATCTCCTGCACCAAATAATAACAAATATCCAGGTTTTGCCCCAGTTCTTGCTAATAACTCAGCTTTTTGTTCCTCTGTTAAATTATCTTTAATCGCCCCAATGGTATCTAGTTTATTATTTTCTTTAACCCGGATATAAGCGATCCCTTTTGCACCTGCATCCGTTGCTTCTTTAAATAAGTCACCTCCTGGTTTTATTTGAACGTTAGAGATAACATCATTCCCCCCAGGAATGGGTAAAACTTTTACTTTACCTCCATTTTTTACTGCCCCTGAGAACACTTTGAAACCGCTATCTTTTACAATATCGGAAACGTCAACTAAAGTTAGATCAAAGCGAGTGTCTGGGCGATCTGTGCCATACTTATTCATGGCATCTTGATACGTCAAGCGAGGAAAAGGACGAGGTAAATCAAGATTTTTGACTGCTTTAAAAATAGAGCAAACTAATCCTTCATTCAGTTCTAGAATTTCATCTTCAGACATGAAACTCATTTCCATATCTAATTGCGTAAATTCAGGCTGTCTATCGGCCCGTAAGTCTTCGTCACGAAAACATCTAGCAATTTGGTAGTAACGATCGCATCCTGATACCATCAATAATTGTTTAAATAATTGAGGAGACTGAGGCAGTGCATACCATTGTCCAGGGTTAACTCTAGAAGGTACTAAATAATCCCTTGCCCCTTCAGGAGTAGAACGAGTCAGGATGGGGGTTTCTATTTCCATAAACTGCTGTTCATCTTCGAGATAACGACGCATCGCTTTAACAACAGCATGGCGTAATTGTAAGTTTTTAGCCATGCGATCGCGTCTTAAGTCTAAATAGCGATATTTGAGACGAGTTTCTTCTTTTACTAACTCTGCATCTAAACTAGAAACCACAAAAGGAAGTTGTTTATTAACGCCATTTAATAACTCAATGGACTCTGCATAAATTTCTACTTCCCCTGTGGGAATTTTTGGGTTTAAAGACTCTGGGGGACGCTTACTCACTTGTCCGATAATTTTGACCACATATTCGTTGCGTAACGTCTCAGCAATGGGATAGGATGTAGGGGTACGTTGGGGATCGCTGACAATTTGCACGATGCCTGTGCGATCGCGTAGATCAATGAAAATTACTCCACCGTGATCTCGACGGCGATCAACCCATCCAAACAGGGTGACAGTTTTATTAATATCCGTTGCTTTTAAGTGGTTACAATAATGGGTTCGCATCTGGAATTTATCTAATTTGTTATTGTACTTCAGTTGTGTCTTGTTTCTCTTGACACTGACTAAAATTGAGACGTACTTTCCATTATCTCTTATTGTTGTCCTTTTGAACTGTGTTGGGTTTAACGGTCTATTTTTTTTAAGATTAAGTTTATATAGCAGTTCCCATACTTGTGAGGTACAAACTCTTCTAGTTTTAGGAGTTAGGAGTTTGGGAGTTCAGGAGTTCGGGAGTTCGGGAGTTCGGGAGTTCGGGAGTTCAGAAGTTGAATCTTAAGTGTACCTCATGAGTCCAGGAAATGCTATATTTTTCCTAAGTGCATCAAATTATCCTATTAATTTTTCTGTCATAAATCAGCGATCGCAGTTTTATTATATTTCATGAATTGACTTTTTCTATTAGTTCTCCTTGCAAGTATTTATGTAATATTTCTGTTGTTAAATCGTAAGGTGGGCATTGCCCACCCTACTTACTGGTATGTGTTTTTGATTGATATGATGATTTGCGTAGGTTTGATAACGTTTAATTTCTGCATCAACATTATCAATGGTTTGCCATTCTTCATTTTCAACACTGTTTAATAATTCTTTTTCTTCTAAGTTTAATATAGACATGAATAAAATACAGTTTTGTTGTAATTTTTAACTAATCATTCTTTTTGGGTTTTATGTTATTGGTCTGGGACAAAATATTTTCTATTTCATTTCCAGAGGTTCCATAGCTTACAGTAATTGAGTTTGGATCGTTTTCTATTTGTTTCATCCTAACTCGAATTGCTGCTGCATCTGTGGTATTTTTACGGATATAGTCTCTTAATTCTTGGGTTGTCATTTGTTCAAATTTTTTCATGATACAAATCTCCAATTGCTTTAGTTTGTGTAAAATTTTCAATTTTTTTGGAAGCATTTAAAATTTCAATTCCGATGACGTTTCCTTGTGCGTCATAATCTAATATAACCCCTGGACTGATAGCATCACTTTCTTCAATTTCTGCGTTACTCCAATTAAGTCTTAAAACATCAACATCTCTATCATATTTAGCTTCCATTGTTTAATCTCCTATATTTGTTTAATTTGCTAGTAAAATAAACGGTGACAATTTTTTTAGGTTCAACTAAATCATTAACATAAATCCTCAGTAAATATATTTTATCATTATTTTTGGTAAATGTTCCTTGATAAACTTTGAGTTCGTCTTCTTCTATGATTTCCTCTGGATTTTCCAAAATTAATTCAAGAATCGAAATGGGGATTTTTCGCTTCATAATTTCTTCTTCTGCGTGTTTACTCAAAACGAATCTCACGTTATTTATTCCTTTTTTCAAAGATTATCTTCATTATTTTCCTTTATTTTACCAGATTCAGCTAACTGCTTAACCTCTTGTTGTAAGGATTGTATATCGATTTTATTATCTAATTTTTTAGCTGCTTTTAGCTTCCGTTTCGCTGTTTTAATATTTCCTGTCCCCTTAGCAATAGCGAAACTTTGTCTCACTAAAAATTCTGCTTTTTCTTCATCACTCCAACCCCCATAGTTTAAGCAAGTTTCGGCTGCCTTTTCGGCGGTTTCTGCTTCACTTTTGGCCTCAGCTTCCATGTTTGAGGAAGGAACAGACAGCAACACAGGATGAAACTGTAATCTTTCACATCCTATTTCTAACCAGTGTAACCAATCACCCCCACGCCATACTTTGACGGTGTTGTCCCAACTCCCAGAAACAATGGTCTCTCCATCAGAACTGATAGCGACACTGCTGACAGGATATTGATGACCTTGTAGGGTATGGAGAAGTTTACCCTGTCTATC
>JAAUYD010011691.1_pt1 | contig 19506 bp, 12 predicted proteins | sample 7278101 | NCBI WGS metagenome assembly JAAUYD01 (sample SAMN14350128, study PRJNA611818) | marine sediment metagenome | isolation source: surface marine sediment (0.6m) | place: French Polynesia: Moorea | collected 2018-08
CCATGATGATGCCATTGCTGTTGGTGTCGTGATAGAGTTTCCAGACATGTTCAATGTCGCTGCCGTTGGGTACCACCAGTCGGATTTCAACATCGTAGTACCAGCTGGTTTCGGTGTTGGTTGGGACTAATTTGTCAAAATCTAGTTGGAAGAAGTCCCGATCACCCTGGTAGTCAATGTACCCGCTGATCCACGGAAACGTAATTTCAGTGGTGCCGTTCACCTCGTTTTGGATGACATCCGGGTTGTTCCTGAAATCCAGATAACTGGTATTAGCCATGAAATGGGGTTGGTGGTTTGAAAAAATCTCCAATTCGACTTCGGCAGTCTCACTAGCCTCTTGGACATCTTCACTGAAGTAGTAAAGTGTGCCGGTGGTCTGGGCAATAGCAGCAGGTGCACCTGCTACCGGTGTAACGCTCGCCGACACGGTATAGGCCACGCCGCTACCCTCATTGTTCTGGGCATCTGCCACTCTTATCGTGTACGCAACGTCCTCTCCCGGTGGGTCGGCCGGTACTAAAATGGAGGTCTTCAAGTGGGTGCCGTCGCTGCCATCCAGATCCGTGACCCTTTTGATCATCCGATCGCCTAACCAGATGGAGACCTGATAGTCGACGATGGATTCGGCACTGGTCAAATCCACCGACAGTATATTGGCATTACCGGTATTCACGTCGATGCCGTACCAATCCACGTCGGACATATAGCTGACATAGCCGGTCTGAGGACCGCCGGACAGGTCACGACCAGGATCGGAGGCGTCATCGGCGGTGTTGCCATCCGTCGCTTCAGTGGGGTCATTGATCGCCACCTCGGTGGCCTGGATCTGGTAAGTGGTGCTGCGTACCAGATTTTTTCCGCTGGCCGGCTCTACACAGATGTAGTACTGCCCGGTGAGCACTTTGATCTGGTTCTGATAAGCTGCACTGCCGCCGGGAAAATCGTAATAGGTGATAATATCGTCGTCATTATCGTATACCGTCACCCGGAGGGTTGCGGTACCATCTACTGCTGCCCCGTTGTCGATGTTCAGTTGAAGTGGATTATAGGTGTCTGCTACCGATCCCACTTGGAGGCTATACCAGTCTTTGTCTCCGGCCTTTGTATCAACACTGGACACGCCGTAATCAATGGCGCCGGTAGCTGTAAAGACGCCTGCGACGGCTGTAATCTCAGTGGCATTATCTTTGGTGTCGTCGCTTTGGGCTTCGGCAACGGTTACGGTATCGACGGAGATATCATAGGGAGAGCTGGCATCTCCGTTCATACTGTCACTATCCTGGACACTGACCCTATAAGGACTTTTGGCCGCTTCCAGATAGGCCAGAATGGTATCGCTGGGATCCGAGACCTTTAGCAGCCTGTTTCCTTCATGGTCGAAAAGGGTGACGGCCAGCTCTACCGTTGAAGTGCCGCCGGCTTTTTGATGATCGACGTTAAGAACATAGACGCCGTCGTTCGGCACGTCAAAGGTGAAGTAATCCTTCTCTCCGGTCTCTTCGATCGCATCCCTCAAGGGCGGGTTCGCGCCAATGGTAATGGGCTGCGCATTGGCGAAGTCGTGGTTGCCTTCGGCGGACGCCTCAAACCTGCAGGTCAAGCGGTAAGGAATCTCGTCATTGGCATTATCGCCATTTAAATCCTCCACTGTGATGATGAGATTTTTAGGCTCGTCGATATAGACCCAGAGGTCCAAGTTGGCGCTTAACGAGGCGCCTTTAGGCTTATGGGTACCGAAAAGTCTTCTCATGCCACCATTGTCAAGCTCTTCATGGACCTTGACCATGATATCGACAAATGATCCTGACTGGGTCTCGTCAACGTGAACCAGCAGATAACGGTTCCCCTCATTTGCACGCAGCCGATAAGTGTCGACTTCGCCTACCGTCGCGATATGAGCCGTCTCTGTTTGCCCCTCCACCAGCTCAACTGAAGCGGGCGCCATGGGTGAGTCGCTGCTGCTACTGCCGCCGCAAGCTACCATGGCGAGCAGCATGAATAGCCAAAAACCATATTTGATTCCTTGCATATTTTCACCTATCTCCTTAATCTATGAGTTCGAATTGATCACGACTGAGGGTCACTGAATACGTATCATCCTGAAGCGTATTGATGTTCACTTCGGCCATTCTAAAAACCGGAGGAGCATTGGGCCGGTCATCAGGAACCTGGGCGATGTAAAGCCGAATCACATTATCCCCCGGCAACAAAGGCAGACCGCCATTGAAGATAGCGTCAGAACTCGCGCCCAATGTGTCCATCAAACTGATATTGCTTATGTTTATGGTATAGCGTTTAACGCCCTGAGGTATATCCGGATTGAGGATGGGATCCGGATGGCCGTGATCGATCTGCGAGTAGTGATATGCATACCGGTCCCGCAGAATTGGATCGTCGGTCAGCACATTGGTGTGATTACGCACCTCGAAGACGTCCAGGACGGAGTCCAGGTCGCTGTCTTCGGTGTAGAGATTTTCAAAGGGATTGGTGCCGCAGGCCATCTCGATTCCGTCCGGAATGTAATCGGCGTCAAAGTCGGCCACAAAGCGCCATGTCCCCTTGATGGACTCTTCACAATCGGTCATACCGTCATTGTCCTGGTCCGGCCATATGCCGCCGGGCGGCGGCGGGCAGGCACTGTCTGCCACTCTGGGATCGGGCCAGGGGTCGCCGTCATCGATGCGGGCCTGGATCTTGAGTTCGAAATAGTCACTCAGGCCGTCGCCGTCCGAATCCCTGTCATCGGGATAAATCATTTCGCCTGTTCTGGGATGCGGCGGGTATGCCAGCTCCTCCGCGTCGGTCAGACCATCGCCGTCGCTGTCCACACTCAGGACATCTTCAATGCTATCGGGCCGTACCATAAAGTTGTAGGCCACGATGTATTTGATCTTATACTCGTTGGCCAGCCGCAGATCCATAAAGTTGATGAAATCGATGGAAGAAGCGGTGGCAAAATCCCGAAAGGTTCCGTTGCCGCGCTGGGCCATCCCGAACAAAATCCGCTCGGCATATTCTCTACCCGTGACGAGATCGGGCGGTTGCGTCAGCAATTCATCGTTTTGATCCCGAAAGAGAGCAGAGAGAAAGAAGGTGTGGAAATTAAACTGCCCCACTCCACGATCCTCGGTGAACATCCTTAAATCATCGACCTGCTGCCAGATATCTTCGGCCGCCTGGGTCCCGGCATCGGTATTGGGCATGCCGTCGCTGAAAAAGCAGACGATATATTTGGACCGCGACAGTTGATTGGCCCCGGATTCCTCATAGTAGGTCGTCATGATGTCATTCTCGACGATCTCGCGAATATTGGTCATGGCACCGAGGTAATCGGTAAAGGTCTCCGTGCGTGCATTGTCCAGCACGCGGGTCAGCTCTTCCGTATCGCGGGTGTAGCCCGGATTTCCAGACCCGTTGACCGTCCGTTCAAGGGGGCTGGCAGACCATAGCAGGATGCTGAAAGAGATCGTGGGATATTCCTCGGTATTATACTGGCCGATGAAATCGCTGACTGCGGCAATTCTTCGCCCGAAGGGCGCCCCCGGTCCAATGGGGTCCGATTCCAACATACTCAAGGAACAATCGATGGCAAACAGCACCTTCACGGGAAACTGGATATTCTCCGGATCTTCGGTATAAAACTCAGCTGAAAGTGTAGCCCGGTCGCGGGCAACGGTACGCTCCAATGAGGGACCGTTATCGCAAGCGGCGACCCACAGGGCGCAAGCCATTACAACAACGAACGTTGTAAGTTTTCTAAACATCACACTCATCTCCTTTGCCATTCCGATTGGTATCGGCCTGATCAGGATTTTCAGTATTGGGGCAATTATCGCAGGGATCTGCAACACCATCACCGTCAACATCACCATTTTCCGGGCTTTGCATATTGGGGCAGCGATCTACGATAACGCCCGGGGCTCTGTCGTCCAGTCCATCATTGTCGTAGTCATGGTCACACACATCTCCGTCAACATCGCCGTCCAGATAGTAATCTTCGTTGGTCTGATTGGGATTTGGATCGGAAATACAGTTGTCGAGGAGATCAGGGATCCCGTCGTTGTCATCATCGTCGTCACAAAGATCTCCGATGCCATCTGTGTCAGAGTCCTGTTGATCGGCATTGCGGACATCGGGACAATTGTCGTCGTCATTCCAGTGCAGGTCACCGTCCCGGTCATCATCACAAGCATCGCCAATGAGCAACGTTCTGGGCATATCCGCCAGGTTCTCGCTGGGGTTGGCATCTTGCCACTCTTTTATCTCCACATCGGCATCAGAGTTTTTATTATCTTCCGCAGGCGTTTGGGGACAGAGATCGCATGCGTCGCCGTACTCGTCGCCATCCTGGTTCATACCGGGGTCGTTGGGCGTAAACATGCAGTTGTCGTCAATGTCCCTGTGACCGTCGGCATCGACATCTTCCTGTACCGAAAATACAGGACCCCACGTATACGCCACAATCAGGGGGCCGCCTCCGCCGCCGCCACCGCCGGCGCCGCCGGAGGGCGGTGCGCCGCAGGCGTTGCCCGGGCACTCATCAAAAAGATCATTAAAATTAGGAGGGGCCGCACCGAGATCTGCCGCCGCCCAAACAAGAAGAAATACCGTTGCGGTTAACATGAAACCCATTCTCGTTTTCATTCCGTCACCTCTTAATTCCTTTTAAGGTTATATTTTCAAGCTACAGATCTGATTTAGATCCAAGTTCTGTCTTCCACACGCCGCCGGCGCCCCTATTGGACCGCAAGCGGCCGTGTTGGGCATGCGACACACCAAATCCGCAGCAACGTATACATGCGAAAAAAGTATCAAAACCGGAGAACTGCTGCTCTTGGCAGCATCAGCAGAGCTTCAGCGACCTAGTAGTTCCGAGTGGTTTGCCGCAGCAGCCAGATCTCGTTGTCTTCATCAGAAAACGTCACAATGTTTGCTATCCCCCTGGCATCAAACCAGAGGGAATTGTATTTGCCGACATCGCCGTGCTCCTCGGCTGTCTCTTTGACCCAGAGAGTGCCATTCCATTCGGCATACTTCAGAAAGTGGTGGTAATATCCGGAGTGGGATTCCTCATCAAGATATGCAATGGCCGGATTATTATCCGGTGTAAAAGCCAGAGAGCAGTAATTGCCGCACCAGGTGGATTCGTCCACGATCTCGATGTCCCACCCGCCCCCTTCACGGCTAACTGCGAGCATAAGACGATGGGCATCGTCGGGGCTGGGCGACGGAGATCTTAAGGCATAGGCGATGGCCAACGGGCGATAGGGTTCCGGTGCATCGGGATCTACGGGGACCTCAGGATCGGGTATGGGCGGCGGATAGTATGCTGCGCTAATGCTGCCGATGGTCCATCCATCGGCGAAGGTCTCAACCGTACGACGGGTCCATTGCCCGGTAGCGTTGCGATAGGCCACCTTTAATGCAAAAGTTCCTGCAAACTGCTCCCCATGTTCGGCGTATACGATCACAGGAAGTTCATCGACAGGATCCAGGAGGAGTTTGCAGTGATATCCAACGCTGTTATGGACGCCGTAGGTGCTGAAAGAGTTGCCGTCAACTTGCTCTTCGATGTTGGCGTACTCATTGATATCGGTGATAGGAATGGAAAGGGTGGCCCGTTCCCGTCGGGCATAGTACAGGTCGGGATAGCGGTAATTGGCCGAATCCATGCCCTCGGTAAAATACTGGTAGGCAAAATGAATATCTCCCTGACTGTCCACGACCACGGACATGTTGTCTTTGGTGTGTCCGTCCTGGTAGACCGGATTTCTATCGACGAAGCCAACGGCACCTGTGGTTTCATGCCACGTACCGACTTCGTAGAGATTGATCATGATGTCGGCTTCGATCTGTTGCAAGGTTGGATTGATCTCGTAGGTGGGATAAACAAACACAGGGGTATCATTGTCGAGAGTCAGATCAAATTGGTCGCAGCGATCGAAACCATTGTCACCGGTGGGTGCGGGACGGTTGTCTACAACACGGGTGCTGATACCACCGGAGGATGGATTGTAAACTGAATAGTTGAGCTGTTGAAAATAGGTATTTGGTTGCTGCCCATCCACTGATTGATAGTATGCAAAGTGCACTTGGCCATTGGCGGCCGGTCGGGCCACCACATAGGGGACGGTCAGCCCGCTCTCGGCGACGTCTGCCAGCTTGATGCGCTGCCAATCGTGGGCCATGCTATAACCGGCCTCTTTTGGTGGAGGGCTGCCGCCGTCGGCGCAGGCGCAGATCAAGATCCCCAGGGTAAAAATCCGTAGAACCCTTCCAATTTGGCTATCGAGCATACATGACAAGTTCATTGTAAATGGCTCCTGCACGTGGATGGACATCATCGTGGTTCAGGTTTGTCGGAGAAACGTTTTTGACAAGGTCGGCAGCGCTGTCTTCATGGCCATAGTGGCGATAGAGACCTGCCAGATTTATCCGCGCCGCATCCAATCGATCGTCGGCCGCCAAAGCCCTTTTAAACGCTTCTTTGGCCAAGGGGTCCTTTCCGCTGTACATATGGGTTACGCCCACCAGATTGAGGAACTCCGCCTTAAGGCGACGCTGCTTGCCATCAAGCTTGGGAAGCGCATCTCTGGCCACCAGGGCGCATTGGCGAAAGTCGCCTTTTTTCAAATACGCCTTGGCCAGTGACAATTTCAGCTCTACATCATTGGGTTTTTTAAGCAACTTCTGGTAAAACGCGGACAGCGTTTGGTCCTGCAATCCCTGGGAGCCGATCTCCGCGCTGGCCTTGCGGCCGGAGATGCTTTTCAACAGTCCTTCCTTCCCTTGGGGTTTATCCGCCGGGTAGAAATACCCGCTCAACTCGGGATCGCAAATTTCCCATTTTTTTGCCAGCTCGACGCACGTCTGAAGATACTTTTGAGATTTATCGCTGTAAGCTTGGGCCTTTTGCTCAATTAATGTCCGGTATTGATGCTTCTGCTCGGGGGTCAAGTCGCTGGGAACCGGTGATTTGAGCAGGAAGTCCGCAAACTCGGCATAGAGTTCGTTGGCGCGGAAACATGCCTTCAACGCCCACGTCGGCGATTTGTAATCCATCACTTTTTGGTAAGCGGTCTCAAGTTCATTCAGCATTTTAGCTTTGCGCTCGACCACCTTATTGTCGATCTTTTTGGTCAATCTCAGTTTAAAATAGCGACCGCTGGAGCCGGATACATTTTGATAGGCGATCTCCGCCATCAGATCACGCAGCAGCGGGTCCTGCCCGCCCATTTTGGGCCGATAGATTTTGAGGGCCTGTGCGCCATATTTTTTGGCCTGGGAACGTCGATCCGCTTTGAGATTGAGCACGGCCAATTGGGCTTTGGCCCGGACCTTCCCGCTTGGGGAAAGTCTTTGCTGATTGGTCTGTAGCGTTGCCATGGCCGATTTGGAGTTGTTCATCTGCAGCGCATTGTCTACCATTGCGAAAACGATATCGTCCCATGACGGAACACTTCGGGGATGCTGGATGAGGACCTGGCGATAGTTTTGGTTGGCCTTGACAAATTGACCGAGCCCCTCACGGATGCTGGCGGCTTGGAGTAAAAACTGGCCGTTCTTTTCGTGGGAGGGGTATTTTTTACAGGATGTTTCCAGATAATCGGCAAGGAGCCGAAGTTGGCCGATACTCACGGAGGTATCGATCAACATTCCCAGTGTATTTTGCAAGCTGTTGGACCCGGGGTAGTTGAAAATCAGTTTGTTGCCGGCATCATAAAAGGTGGTGAGATCCTTTTGCCCCCGGCTGGTGACGATAAGCGCATTGAGGGCCTGTTCGCCCATCTCGGTTTTTTTACCGCTGTCCACCACCTCAATCAACTCTTTGCGGGTACTGTCCCAATCATCCATAGCCGCCACTGTCATACCGGAAACCACTTTGGATTCAGCCCCTTTGACGAGTTGCGCAATCTCCTGTCTGAGTTTGGGATCCTTCAGCTTGCCGCCCGCCATCATCGATTTGCCGAAACTGATCATGCCCTCATAATTCTCAAGCAGATGATATGAATCCATGATGAGATGGATGGCGGCTGTGGCCCCTTGGTGGTTGGGATAGCGCTCAACAAAGTTGGTCAGGTCGGCAATGGCGACATCGTAGTGGCCGTCGTCATAAGAGGTCCAGGCCACGTTGAACGTCACGTCGGGTGTGTGCCGTGAATTGGGGAATTCGCCTGCATAGGTTTTTCCCACGCTGCGCAAACCCTCTCTGGCATATGCCGCCTGATAGAAGTTCAAATTTTCCTTGTTTTTAAGGGCTCGGTAGTAAGAGATCACTGCACTGTAAAGCTTATCCTGACGCAGTTGGGTGCTGGCCGTCGCATCAGGGATCACCTTCTCATACTGCTTGCCGGCATCCAGGTAGCGTTCTGCAGAGAAGAGCGCTTCAGCATAATTGCTGGCCATTTTGGCGGCGGCAGGATTCTCGTCAAAGAACTCCAGATATTGTTCGTAGGCATCCGCCACAATGGTGAAATCTCTTTGAGAATTGGATTTCCGCGCCTTTTCATGAAGGTGGGTGATGATGTCTCGGGCAAAGATCTCATAGTCATTGATTAATTTTTCTTTATCCGCTTCAGCCATGCGAGCTGAAGAGACTTGTCGTTTCAATGCCCGAACGATGATGCCCACGTCTTTTTCGGCATGCTGATAGGTTCCGAGGGCTTGGGCGCTCTCAAATATATGTTTGGAATATTCCAGCAGTTTCTCCGGGTCCTGCCGTATCGTAGCCAACTCGCGATAAAGCGGCGCCGCCATGGCCCATTTCTTTTTGACGTAATAGCGGTAGGCCAATTTTTCCAGCACTGTCGTGTAGACCGGTCGGGACCAAGCGTATTGTTTGAAATAAGCCAATGCCTGATCGGAGGTCGCTTTTTTATAGACCTCTGGATAGCAATAGGCCATGTCCACAAGAGATTCCAACCGCACGTCCACCCGACGGTATGTGTCAATATCCAGATCCTTGCTGGCCTGGGGACTGATCACAGATTGTTCGAACAACTTGATGGCCCCCTTAAAATCGGCCAAGTTGATGCGACACCAGGCCAGTTTATACCGTGCGGCTGCCACGGCCGGGCTCTGGGCGTAATTGAGCACGGCTTCGTAATGCTTGGTGCTCTTGTCCACATCGCCTTTCTGGTTGAAATAGTAATCGCCCAGCAAAAGGTAGGCTTCCGGTGCGTATTGGCTGTTGGGATATTTTGAGATCAAGACCTTGTACTGCTTGAGCATTTCTTCAATCTGCCCGAGTTCATAATACTCATGGGCCATAAAAAAGTGTACTTTGTCGATATATTCAAAATCCGGGTCCTGATTTAAGATTCGCTGGTAGATCTCGATGGCCTGCTTTTTGAGCATATTGGATTCATACTGATCCAACGCTTGCTCGCCACCGTCTTCCTGTTGGCTCTTTCGCAGAAAGTAGGAGATGCGGGATTTTTCAATATACAACTCCGCCAACCGCAGGTACAGCTCGGATAGATAGGGACGATTTTTGGATCTGGCGATCAGCGTTTTGGTGTTGATAATGGCCAACTCGACTTTTCGTTTATCCTGGTCAAGTTTAACCATATACTGTTTTTTCTCTTCATCTGCGTCCTTCTCTTCATAGGCATACTGATCGGCGGCTTCGGGCGCTTTATCCTTGTTCCAGAACAATAGGGCCTCAGAATCGTAGGGCATCGCGAGGATCAGGACGAGGCCCAGCACTAGTTGCAGTTGTATTTTATACCGGTGTATCATTTGAAAAATATATCCCATTCCTCAGCTTTTTGGCACTTGTCGGGTAGGACAACTTCATAATCGTCCAGCTCGTCGTTCCAGAATTCTCCCTGAAAAGCGTATACAGCCATCTTTTTTAGGTTTTTCTCTTTTTTCTCTTCCGACTTCTCCTCATCGACGTGATAGTTGTGTACCCGCTGGTACATGTCGATGCCGATTTCATATTCCATCAGATGCGCTTCTTCTTCAAACTGCAGCATGGCGTTGGCCATCTTTTCGTATTCATCATTGACCAGCACCTTGAAGCGTTTTTCAACTTCTTTGCGTTTCAGGGAGTAGACCAACTCTAGATAGGCCTTTAGGTTGGGTTCGACCTCATTGGCCACCAATGCGTTCTCTCGTTCGAGCAGATTTATAAACTTCCATACCGCCTTAATTTTGGTTTTATTCAGCAACACGAGCAACATAGCGTTGTTGTCCTGTAGCGGTTGTCGCTGATAGATGTGCTCGAGGGACTCGCCATAGCGCTTTTTAAACTGCTCCAACACCTGCATGGCGGTCTTGTAATGGCAAACATCCTTATAGATGAAGGATTTCAAGATAAAAAACTCGGGCGTAAAAGAGTTGACATAGGAGGGAGCTTCGAAGGAGTAAAGCAGCCCCATGGCCCGCTCGGCATTTCCTAGCCTGTAATGAACCCACGCCCGTTCAAGCAAATTTTGGGCCTGCTCGACAATGTTCATCTCTATTTGCCGGTAGAGAAAATCGGCCTCTGAAAATTTGCCGCGCTCATAATAGAGGCGCGCCAGCGTCTTGCGAGCATCATCCTTCAGAGTGCTGCCGTCAGCCGCATTGCGAATCACCGTTTTCAGGTCTGAAACCGCCTCATCCAACCGGTCATCATAGATATTACGCAATGCGCGTTTGAAGATATACTTGTTGTGGTAATAGGATTGCTGGCGGATTTTATTGAAGTGTGCGTCTCCCCAAGAAAACAGTCCATGCTCCCAGTCATATTCACCTTGATAGTAATGGACAAAATCCGCCACATCGCCTTCAACGAAACCATAACTCTGATCACACAGGGCGCGGTCGATCAACAGTTCCCTGTCGAAAGGTCCCGACCGGCTGATCTGCTCCATCAATTCCAGCACATAATTGACGATTTGAGGATTGGGCTTGCGGGACACTACATTGGTTAAGGTATCCACTGCAGCATGGGTATATCCCAGCTTGTACAGACTGATGCCGAAAAAGAATTCAGCCCATTCATAGTCCGCATCGTTGGGTGAGCGTTGGCTCAAGTAGCGATACATCTGCTCCACTGCTTCTTGATATTTGCCCTTGCTATAATATTCGTAACCGCGGCGAAACATCTGCTTGAATTCATTTTCGGCCGCCTCGGCCTCCTCAGCTTTCTTTTTGGAAGCATCTGAGATAGCCGCCTCTGATTCCGGTAAAATCGGATATCCGGTTGTGGGCGGGTTCGAGGCCCATGCCGCACCCAACGGCACGATCAGGATCAAACAGAAAACCACTAATAGGGTTATGCGTATGGTATGGTTATTTATCATTGAGAATACTCTTTAGCTTTTTCATAGATGGATCTTCTTCAACTTTCCTGGGGGCAAGGTTAAATCGGTACCCGAGACCGACACCGAAAAACAGATTGTTTTCGGTGTCATCTTCTCTAAAGTTGACCAGATCTCTTATCTCGAAATTGAGACAGAATTTCGGATTTAAAAAATATTTCAGGCCGGCCCCGAAGCTTAACGAGAGGGCATCCTCCTGATCGGACTCGCCAAAGCTACGGTTCCACTCGTAATGCACCATCCCGGCACCGGCGAAAAAATAGATTTCATTGTTGATAATGCTGCGATTCAGCCAGGCATGCTTGCCATAAAGCGGCTTATAGACGAAGTGGGTGTGGTAGCTGTATTTTTGCTCCGGAAACCGTTCCGGAGTGACGTTGAATTCATCCTCCAGCGTACTCTTGAGGTCTTTATCCTGGTTGACGTTATATTGTAGGCGGGCAACCTCCCACGCTATTCTCTCATTGAAATGGAATGTGTATCCGAGTGCAATTGGATAGACATGAAAAAAATCATCATCCGCGATATAGCCAACGGACAGATCCAACTCGTGATTGCGATGAAAGATCCGTTCCTGAATTGCGTAGACCTTCTGTTCGTCTGTCTGCGTGTCACACCATCCGCATGTAGCGCCGAACAGAATAAACCCCAACACCATTACTGCCAAACTTCTTTTACACATGTAGTAGATCTCCTATTACCCGAACTAACACCACTGATTAAAATGAGACCAGATCGAACACAAAGGGGTAACTGACGACCACTTCCGCGCCCACTGGTTTTGGAAACTGCCAGGACTTAATGGCTGTTTTGATACAATTATGAATCTCGTGAGAGTTGACGCTGGAAGCGACGATGCGAATCTCGCCCACCCGGCCATTCATCATTATCTTCCACTCAAACACCATGCGACCGAGAATGTTCGGATTAGACATCAAGGCAGTTTCATAGCAAAAGGTAATTTCTTCCAAATGCTGGTCAATCACGCGTTTAACCATCTCACGGCTCATGCCGCCCTCTATCTTAACGGTCCGGCTCAATTTGGCCGTGACCATTGCTTGCACTTTCTTTTTACCGGTGGTTCCCCGCTCCAGGGCGGCCACATGCCCCTTGCCGCGGGCTCCGGCACTGCGCAACACCTGTTTGGAGCCTTTGGTCTGCATGATGGCACCACCTGTTGCGACGGAGATTTTTCCATTGCCAAGAGAGCCCTTGAGTCCTCCCACACTGAAATTCTTCTCAGTTGCGCCGGGCACCGATACGGCATCCAGATTGGTCACTGCGGCGATGGCTTGGGATGGGCCACCGATGGAAGATTTTCCCAATACGCTTAACAGGCCGGTTTGATTAATATTTCTATTTTTTATATTTCCCTCTCCAAAACCGCCTCCGGCTTTGGGATGCCGGCTCACAGGCCCAGTACGCGCAACCTTTTTCTTGACCTTGCTTTTTTTAGCCATTCTTACGGGTGGCTTTTTCTTCTTGGGCGGTTTCTTTTTCGGTGGTTTTTTAACCTTCTCAGCCACCTTTACAGGCTCAGGTTTGGGCGGCGGCTCTTTAGGTTTGGGGGGAACCTTGGGTTTGGGTGGTTCCAATTTTTCCAACATGGACGGGTCGATTTTAACAAAATGAGGATCCGCCGCCTTGGGAGGTGCAGCTTGAAAATAGACCCACACCGAGATACACAGTAAAAGAAATAAGTGTACGCCTGCAGATGTCGCCCAGTGCCGCCATGAGAAGTCTGATGGTCTATGGGCAACCGCAACTTGAGGGGAAGGTTGTCGCATCACCTTGGCAATGCGATAGCTGCATCCCCCCGCCTCGACGACGGTGATATTTTCTTGGGGAACCGGAATTCTGTAGACCGTCTTTTTCTTGATTTTTAAAAAATCCGGAGACTTGTAGCTATCCAAATCTGCAGTGGTTTCACCGGAGGGTGTTTGGACATAGCCTTGAAATGTCGGCAAAATGTTTAAATAACTATCGCCTTTGGGTTTCGCATCAACAAGGCGTAGGGGACCTTCCTCCGTATCGATCGTGTATTTTTGACGACCTGCCAGATAACGGACGTCCACCACCGACTGACCGATGGTCTTAACGACCTGCAGTTGTTCTTGTTCCGGTAGGAGGTGGGTATTTTTCTCTTTAAGGGGCGCACTCCCGAGATCGGTCTTTAAGGAAAAGTTGGCTTCCCATATTTCATCCTCGTCCTCATCGATCTCATCTTCGAAAAGTTCCGTAAAGGAGACCTCGATGGCCGGTGGGTACTCGATCTGATCACCCTTAGCGTCTTCAGCAATGGCGCCAGCGTCGAAACTACCTGGAGCTATGGATTCCGGTGTTGGGGCTGCTGGGGGAACGATTGAGGGTTTCGGAGGCTCAGCCATGGGCTCCGGTGCGGGAACTGGGGCAACGGGTACCGTTACGCTTTCAACAGCAGGCGGAGAGACTTCCACAGCTTCCCGCGGCGTCGACGAGGCTGTAATCGGTGTAAATGTTTGCTTAACCTTTGGCCCAGGTGCCGGTTCGGGAGATGGTTGAGGTGAGTCCATTTGGACATCACAGACCACACCGGCCTTGAGCAACGCATTCTGTATCTGGGCTGCCTTAAATCCGCTCAGTCCTCTTTTCAGGATGTAGTGATCCTTTTCAAGAAGCGGTAAAACCCGTTCTGTATCGGCCTTCAACATGATGGCCAGATGCTTGGCCGCTGTTTGCAGGCTTTGGGGAGAACTGTATCGATTTACAAGTCGAACCGCATAATTGGTGTCCTGCTCGATCTGTTCTTGTGACTCGGCAGCGGTCATTTTAATTTTTAAGGAGAAAGGGCCAATGTCGATCACATCTTCATGTTGTAACTCCGCCAAGCCAACACTTCGCCCGTTCAGCCGCAGCCCATTTTGCGGATACTTGTTGGTCAGGAATACTTGATTGTCTCTATAATGCACCAATGCATGGATCTGTTCCACGGAGTGGTGTTCCAGGCATAGATCCGCATCCTGGCTACTCCCGATGGTGATCTGATCTTTATTGAATACGCGATTACAGATGAGATTCAGATCCTCATAGATATAAAACTGGGTCAACGGTTGCATACCGTCCTGACCTATCGGACACTGGTCGTAATTCTTAGGATTCGTATTCATCGCCTTCAACTTTGCTGACGTTAATAAAAATGCCGGACCGGACGCCTCTTAACGGTAGCGCCGCACTCAGCAAAATCACTTTAGATCCTTTTTCGCTTCATCGGCCTTTTCGCTGATGGCTGTTTTTTCAAGATCAAAATCTTCTTTGATCTCTTCGCGATAGTGCTTTCTGACTTCCAACATATTTTTGATGTCGCTCTTTTTGCGATGCATTAAATAAACGGCTCCGGATTTGATACTTTGCCCTAGAATTTGAGCATTGCCGAAATCGATCCGTTGCATCAATCCACCTGAGGCGGGTTCGTTTTTGGCCTTCTCTTCGGCGTGCGAAACCGATGCGAACACAATGATTAAGCTCATTATCAACAACATACGCGGTAAATGAGATTTAATTGACTGATTCATATCCCCTCCTACTTCTCTTCCAACACCGCAAATTGAAAATTGGGATAACCAGCCATGCCTGCGGTTTTAATGACCTGGTTGATCGTTTTAAAGGAATGAGATTTGTCACACATAAACAATACATGCGGCGTTTGGCGAGTCTCACCTTCCTCAGCAACAAATCCATCCCGACGCGTCTTTAGTCTCTGATAAAGCGCCGAAGACTTTAAATCATCGGACGATAACCCCACGATTTGTTTGTTGTGGACCTCTGCCATGATCTCATCGTCAATGCGCAAATCTTTTTTCGACAAAATGATCTTTATCGCCTTGTTGTATCCTGCCTCGGTACTGGATCGAGGCAATTCCAAATCCTTGCTCAATTTCAAGGTTTCAGGATCTTCTGAGAACGAAAAGAGCAGAAATATCAATATGATAGTGAACATATCCATCATGGACGTCAACATCAGCTTGGGCGGAACGAATTTCTGTCTGGGTCTTCTTTTTCTTCTTAACGCCACGAAGCATGCCTCCTAACCCAACGATCCCGAAAGGACAACATTGGGAAACAGTTCTGTGGTTTCATCATACCGTCGTGCACAATCCATAGCGCGGATAATCTCATGGTATGCAACATCGTCATCCGGAATTAAGATCATGGTATCACTGGCCGGATATTGCTCTTTTAGCGATTTAAGATGATTAGCTACAGTTGCGACTGAAATCTCACCGCCAGCCATCCGGGGCACGACGGTCTCCATGGATGAGAGCTGCAGGTCATTGGGTGTATCGGATAGAGCCGATATGCGGACGCCGTCCTGCTTGATTTCAAGAACCACGGTAATTTTTTGGGTCTTATCCGGTTCCGAAGCTTTAGAGGGTGTATCCGCATGCACCGGTACGGAGGTATTAATCGCTTTAATATGAAAAAAAGACGCTGACATTAATAAAAACGGAATCAAGACCATGAACATGTTCATGATCGGGATCATATTAATGTCCGGTTCCTCTTCGGAACGGCTTCTACATCTACCGTAGCGTGCCATCAGCTATCCTTTTCTGTTTCATGGACGAAAGGGCGTTGGCCAGTCCAAGTGCTTTTTCTTCAATTTTATCCACCAAAAAATCACCCCGGTTGTTCAACAGGTAGAAACCGGCCAAACAAGGAATTGCCACGCACAGTCCGCCTGCGGTAGTCAGCATGGCCATAGAGATACCTTTGGCCAAAACTTCCTGCTTCATGGCTTCATCTGCAGCGCTGACGCTCTGAAAGGCAGTGATCAAACCCAGAATGGTTCCCAACAACCCAAGCAGGGTAGCAATATTGGCAAAGAGGGTGAGTAGATTGATGCGTGATTTTACCCTTGGGATCTCGGAGATGATTTTCTCCTCCATGGCGCGTTCGATTTCTTGATCTTTTCGGTCTGCTTTCAGTAAACCAGCCTTCAGGATACCGCCAAGGGGGTGCTTTCCTATCTTGACACATTCTTGAATTGCACCATTAAAGTCTTTTCTTTCCAGGGGGACGATTACGCGCTTAAGCGCTTTGTCCATATTCAAATTCATCCTGAAGTAGAGAAATGCCCCGCGCTCCAGAAATATGGCCAATGCGACTATGGAAACACTTAAAATTACGAACATGAACGGCCCGCCGTTGACGAATATAGAAAACAACGCCTACCTCCTTTTTTCACCGGTTACAAAATTTGGAAATATTTACTACTAAAACAAATTTATCATTTATAGTCAGCGGTATGATCTTCAATGGACTGCCTCCATTTAACCCTAACTCCAGATTTTTGGGCGCACTTAACCATTGCCGCTGAGAACAGATTTTTGAATTCTATCTGCTCTACGGTCTACTTCGATTCTGCGGTTCTACCGAAAACAACCTAATCTATTGCCGTCGATACTTATCGTATCGTTTTAATACTATCTGATACCAATCCCAATAAAGAAGTCGAACGACTTCCCACACCGCCGGTCAGGTCTACCGAGCTCTTTTGGACTACTTTAGCACCTTTCATACCAACTAAAGATTGAGCGGCTTTTTATTCGTCGTACCTACACCTATTATAAAGAGACCAAAATATACGGTGTGAAAAAATCTTCTATGATACACCCAGGGCATGCCAGGTTGGCTCCCTGTAGTTAAAAAAAGTAGACATCTTGTCTCTTTAAATGCAACATTTTGTCATCGTTAGGCAGGCGCGCGGCAATGTACCATCATATCGACGCAGACAACCCATAGAGGGTTTCCAACATCCAGGCATTGTCTTGCTAAGCTGCAGGTTTTAATTAGGAGTCGTAAAGGGGGGAAAACGACAGACTCCAATTCGGCGTGTCTGCTCTGATTCGCAACAATACTTATCCACGAACGTACCAGTCAAGCCACCAGCAACTACAACACAATCGATTTATATGAATGAAGCCGACACATACTAAACAACGAATTCGAATAAATGTCAATGTGATATACGCATTATTTGTGCCAATTTCTCAAACACCTGGAATTAAAACCAAATAGCAAATTGCCCCATTCATTAAAAACGTAAAAGCCTCCTTTTTGCGCCCAAAGGTTACGAATTTTTCTCAAATTCGACGGGTGCTCGGGGCTGGCAGCCATGGGGCAAGCGTTTGATAAATTGACAGATGTATCAATCTGAGAGCGCGCGACGCACCCTAAGCCCTCTTTTGTAAAAACAGATTAATTGTAGACACGATTCTTGCATCTGTCGGAAGCAATTACATGGGGTGTTTTATGGTAATAACCGGTTTATGGTCCTCAGAATGTCTACTGATGGAATATAACCTTCAAAGTCATTAAACAGAGGTAGAATAAAGGCGGGGAGACCATACCGGATGTTGGAGAGGGTAGTGGCCATGGCCACGGCCGAAGAATGCGTGTAGGGTAAACTTACGGTTGAGATTGCTTCTCGAATTATGATACTGCTTCTCAGTTTACGTTCTGCACTTCTACTTTGGCTCATCGGGGTCATGGCCGAATGATGATCTGCCCCAAGCAAACGTTTTAGCAATTTTTATGCTCTGGAATCTCAAATGATATCGATCCGCACATCGTCGCTCTACATCCTCTGCCTGCTGGCGCTCTACCAATTTCAGGGTTGTCGCTCCACCCCGCCCGCAGTACTCAATTCGACCGTAGAATCGATGGAAACCGCTTCCATGGCGTCAGCGGACAACACGATACTGATCTTTTTTATCCGCAATGCCAGTTTTGCCGGCGGCGGCCGAACCCATTATCTGAAGATCGATCATAAGACAATCGGGCAGCTGACCGCAGACAATTATTATCGTTTGGAAATGTGGCCTGGAGAATACCATTTTTCAGTCTTCATGCCCCGTGAAGAATTTTTCGGTCAAGTCAGTGACCCTGCCAACGTCAGCCGACAGATCAGGTTGAAACCCCATGCTCGGGGCAATGCCTATCTTTGCAGCTATACCGACGGCATGGGAAGCAGCGGCTTTTCCTTGGATCCTATCACGGCATCTACCGATGCTCTTCATTTACGTTCCATGGCCGATAATCTTAAAGCCAGCGACACGGCTCAAGTGATCGAACTATTCGGTGCCCGCTACGATGGTCCAGCCATACATGGCCGACCTCACGGTGAAGGCACTTTGAGCTGGCCGGACGGCAGTGTATATAGAGGCACCTTTGAACATGGCGTTCCGACGCGCAAAGCGCTTTTTTACTTTCCCAACGGTCATATCTTTATGGGCCCCAACCATAAGGGCCGTCCCGGCAGTTCCGGAATCTTGATGGGCACTACTGGTGACATTCTCTTCTCCGGCCGGTTTGTAGATGAACTGCCCCACGGGACCGGCCTTCGAAACGGCATCGAAGGCCCTGAATTTTGTTTCTATGATCAGGGTATGGATATCACCAAAACATTTCGCCAAAGGGCTAAAGAGCGCCTTGATATTGAAGATCAGCAGCACATTGATGACTATTTCAATCGAGTTGAGCAAATCTCGGATGAAATTGAATATCTGAAAAAGCGCCTCATCAATATAGCATCCCGCCACGATCCGGATGGCGTTGAGCATGTCATCGCGAAAACCCGGAAAAAAATTAATGCCCTTGAAAAAAAGAAAAGGCATACTGTTTCGAACCTGGCGGCACAAAATGAGTCTTTTATCGAACAGTTGCGGGATACACGGTATATTCGCGAAATTGCAAAAACAAAACAACTTCGCAAATCTCATAATGACAGAATTGAAAAAGAGCGTCAGTGGTGCCGTGACGAATTCGACCAGGGGCGCAATCTTTGCACCTGTGCGCCTTTGGCCGACAATTTTCAACAATGGCAGGAGTGTTGGGAACCGCTGCGCAAAAGATACATTGAGTAAAGCTCCCGCGTCCCAAAAGCCCAGTCTTGTTTACCCAGAAGAGGAGGCGCAGTAAACTGCAGAATATCGAACATGGAACCGCAGAGTGATGAAGTAAGAAATCGCTGCGCTCTGCCTTATGGCCAAATAGATGATAAAATACCTTGCTTCGAGCGGCAATCCAATAAACCCATTCCTGTTAGTTGTCGTTGACGTGTCTCCCATGGCCGTTATACATTAAAACAACGAACTCAATCCCGTAATTGCATAAAAATTACAAAACGGCGTGTCGCAGATACATCATTCCA
>JAAUYD010018763.1_pt1 | contig 19503 bp, 17 predicted proteins | sample 7278101 | NCBI WGS metagenome assembly JAAUYD01 (sample SAMN14350128, study PRJNA611818) | marine sediment metagenome | isolation source: surface marine sediment (0.6m) | place: French Polynesia: Moorea | collected 2018-08
AAAAAGTTTTCTGAAGAAGATGTCCGCAGACCCCGTAGGGGTGAACCGTAGGTTCGCAGATTTTCGCAGATTGCAGAGAGAAATCTGTGAAAATCCGTGTTAATCCGTGGTTTATTTAACAACTCTTTTTGTTAACTACTTAAGCCTGATAGGTACCGCTTTTGCCGCCAGATTTATAAGCCAGCTGTATGCCGGTGATACTCATCGAGCGATCAACCGCTTTCGCCATATCGTAAATGGTTAGGGCCGCGACCGAAACGGCCGTCAGCGCTTCCATTTCTACCCCGGTTTTGCCGCTAACCCGGGCGGTGGCTTCAATATCCACCCGATTTTGGTCCGGATTCGGGGTGCACTGCACGGCAATTTGATTAAGGGGCAGCGGGTGACAAAGGGGGATCAAATCGCTGGTTTTTTTGCCGGCCATAATCCCGGCCAGCTCAGCCACTCTCATGACATCCCCCTTTTTTATGTTTCCTTCGATGATAAGCTGCAGCGTCTCCGGCCGCATTTCCACCGCGCCGCGGGCAACTGCGATGCGTTCGGTGACCTCTTTGCGGCCGACATCAACCATTGATGCCCGACCTTCATGATCCAGATGCGTGAGTTTAGACATAGTGTAATAATACCTGTAAATTCTTGAAAAATTCTTTCCTTAAGTGACATGCAAGAACTATTCAGAAGTAAATTGTAAACGACCTAATCTCTGGCTAAAATTTTTAAAACAAGATTTCACGAATTTTCCCTCTTTAAAGAAAAAATCCTTTTAATTCGTGTCATCCTGATTTTTAAAAATTCAATCCGGCCGAAATATCAAAATAAGGATGACAATCGCCAATTTTGATCTACTCATTTTATCGCCACATTTAGACGACGCCATTTTATCTTGCGGCGGAATCATCATCGAGCGGACGCGTGCCGGGCAGCGGGTATTAATTGTCACGGTGATGGCCGGTGATCCTCCTCCTGGCCCCGTTTCTTCATATGCCGGCTCCCTGGAATCCCGCTGGGAGCTGGTGCAGCAAGCCGCGGCCGCCCGGCGGGCTGAAGATATCCGGGCATGCCGCCATGTTGGAGCAGATTGGGATCATTGGGATATTCCCGACTGCATTTATCGCCGCCACCCGCAGAGTGGAGAGACCTTTTATAACAGCGATCGAGAGATATTTGGGGAAATTCATCCGGCCGAGATGGCGTTGATCACCCAACTGCGGCAAAAAATGATCGATCTGCCTCCGGCCAACGAAGTTTTTGTCCCGTTGGGTATTGGCCATCATGTGGATCATCAACTGACGCGAGCGGCCGCCGAACAGTGGGGGATCCCGTTGATTTACTATGAAGATTATCCATATGCGCAGAAGCCCGGTGCGGTTTCAGAAATGATCGCTGCTGATGACAAACGCTGGCAATCACAAACCTCACCAATCTCCCCGGAAAGATTACAGCAGAAGATTGAAGCGATTGAACTGTATGACTCCCAGCTGAGCACTTTTTTTGCAGATCGCCAAGATTTGGCGCGGCAGGTGAGACATTTTAGCACTCAGGTAGGGGGTGAACGGACGTGGCGGGTGAAAATTACCCCCTAAAATAGGACAACTCTCATGTTGTCGATTTTCAAAATACAGTTATCTTAAAGAATGAGGTTTTGCCCTCAAACGAGTTTTTTTATGGTCAAGTTATGATTTGCTACCCGACTGTACGTGATTAATATGAGGTGGAGTGGTCGGTAATCATACCATTTAATAAAGCTTGTGAACTTGACCAAATGTTTATAATGATTTTGAAACGCACCGAAGTCGCGGTTCCGGCTAATAGACCGGGGTTGCAGAATTAGCCACATCATATGAGTCGATCTTCAACAACACGTCAACTTGCCGGCCGCAGCCGTCAAATCGGGATGGATATCAAGCGCTCCCAGCTGAGCCCAGGCGATATGCTGCAAAATCGCTATCGCATTATGGGAACCCTGGGAATGGGCGGATTTAGTGCCGTTTACCAGGCGAGGGATATGCATTTCGCCTCCGTCACTCGCTTATGCGCTATTAAAGAAATGATCAACGTTTCGTCCGATCAAGAAACACAAGATCTGGCCCGCCGCTCATTTGAAACAGAGGCGAGCATTTTGGCCACCCTGCAGCATCCCGCGATTCCGGACGTTTATGATTATTTCTCTCAGGATGAGCGAAGTTACCTGGTGATGGAGTTTATTCGCGGCAAGGATTTAGAAGCGACCCTCGATGATCGACGAAAGATGATCACCCAGGAGGAGGCGCTTGATTGGTCTAAGCAAATTTGTGAAGTGTTGATCTTTTTACATAGTCACAAGCCAAAACCGATTATCTTTCGAGATATGAAGCCGTCGAACATCATGCTGGATCAGCGCGGCCGTATTCGAGTCATCGACTTTGGCATTGCCAAGGTCTTTCAACAATCGGGCGTAAAGGGCACGATGATCGGCACAGAAGGGTACTCTCCCCCGGAGCAATATCGCGGGGAAGCCAGCCCGGCCGGGGATATCTATGCCTTTGGGGCCACGATGCACCATCTGTTGACGATGAAAGACCCCCGCATGCAGCCCCCGTTTTCCTGGCAGGAACGCGTTTTAACTGAAATTAATTCAACCGTCACCCCAGCTTTTGAAGCGATCATTAATCGCTGCCTGGCTTATCGGGCCGGGGATCGCTACGCTGACGGGATGGCCCTTCAGGAAGCGATCCGTTTGCTGGAAGAAAACGCTCGTCCGGCCGTTTCTACAGCGCCACCTGTCTCTTCCAGTGAGGTGAGCACGGCCGCTCCAGCAGCGGTGGCTGCCGCTTCAGCCGAACAGGCTAAAACCCAAACCAAGTCTGCATCAGAATTTGACATCAAACCCCTGTGGACTTTTAAATGTGAAGATGAAATCCGCTCTCAACCCGTTGTCGGAGACGGAGCGGTTTATGTGGGAGCGTATGACAACAATTTGTACGCTCTGAACTCAAAAGACGGTTCTTTTAAATGGAAATACCCGGCCACAGACGGAATTGGCACCTCGCCATTTGTGTATAAGCGAGATGTCTTCTTCGGATCGGCCGATCAAAACCTATACTGCATTAATCGCCGCAACGGCCGGTTACAGTGGACCTTTGCCACCCAGGGGGCGGTATATTCTTCTCCGCGCGCTGAGTTCGATCACGTGTTTTTTGGTTCAGACGATGGCCATCTATACGCGATCAATGCCAGCTCCGGCCGTCTGCTGTGGAAAAATCAATCGCACTCTCCCGTTCGTTCCTCTCCCCTCATCACCGACGAATTTATTTATTATGGAACGGAGGGCGGCTATGTGTTTGCCGTTGATCTTCGTGGAAAAGTAAAATGGCAGTTCCAGGCTAAACGCGCGGTGACATCAAGCCCGGTTTTTGCCGAAGATATGGTCTTTGTAGGCTCAATGGACGCCACCGTTTACGCGCTCGACGCCAATTCAGGTTGGGCGATCTGGCGCGCGCGCACAACCCGGCCGATCATCTCCACCCCGGTTGTCAATAAGGAAGTTGTGTATATCGGGTCCTCCGACGGCAAACTATACGCCTTTGATTTGTTTAACGGCCGTCAGCTGTGGGCTTATGAAACTGGGGGTCAGGTAACTTCATCACCTGTTGTGTTAGATGACGCCCTATATTTTGGTTCAACCGATGGATATGTTTACAGCATTAGCCTAAAAAAGGGGAAATTGCGCTGGCGCTTTAAAACAGGCCGGTACGTTGTTTCTTCTCCAGCGGTTGATAAAACGACAATTTACATCGGCTCCTGTGATCACCATCTTTATGCCCTGCCGAAATAGTTGAGTTATGACTTTGAATAAACAAGATGACGTACCAATAGCTGATTCTAGTGAAAACAACTCACCTCTATCAGAGGAAGAGCTGAGTGCAGCTTATAGAGAAACCGACCGACTCGCAGAAAAACAGGAAGCATCTGAAAATCGTGAAATGCTCGGAAACAGCGGTATTTTACGTTCCGAGGCGTCGAGCGCCCCGTTTATTCAAGTTGCTCAGCGGAGCGATGTCGGGTTAGTCAGAGAACGCAATGAAGACGCCTGCTTTTCATTTGTAGGGCAAAGTGGTGGCAGTACCCCTCTTATTCCCTTTTCGCTTGGTATGGTTGCTGATGGTATGGGTGGGCACTCCAACGGGCATGAGGCCAGCCGCAAAGTAGCCGATCAAATCGCCCGTTACGTCCTGGATCGAGTTTATATTCCCCTGTTGAAAGGGCTTCCGGCACAGAAACCGCTCCAGGAGATCATGGGTGAAGCGGTGGAAATTGCCAACCAGTCGATTCACAATCCAGATCCGGAACAAGAGGGTGGAACGACCTTAACCGGCGCTTTAATTGTCGGCCGCCGACTCTATTTGATCCATATTGGGGACACACGCGCTTATTTGATTACAGACGATTTGTTTGAGCAGTTGACAACGGATCATTCAATTGTGAAACGGCTGGAGGAAGCGGGGCAAATTACCGCTGAACAGGCCGCGCATCATCCACACCGCAACCTTCTCTATCGAGCCCTGACCGGCAACGAGATGGAAGTTGATACGCACACGCGATCGCTGCCCAAAAATGGCTATTTGTTTATTTGCAGCGACGGCCTTTGGGATTATTTGCCGGAGAGTGATATTGAGCAGATTGTTCGCGATCGGGAGCTGTCCTTACAAGAGCGATGTGAAAAACTGGTTGAAGGAGCTTTAAAAAATGAGAGTTCCGACAATGTAACCGGCGTATTGATTCATTTTCGCGTGGGATAAGGGTCCTTGCGCTGGATGAGGGATTTATGGCTGGTAGGTGCATTTGAGGGTAAGGTAACATGAAGCAAACTGAAGTTTACGTAGGAAAACATCATACACCTTCTCCGCTGGCCCTTTCTTTGACCGATTCGGGTGCCCATTTACAAAAAGGGGATCACGAGCAAATCGGTTATTTTTTGCTGCAGATCAAACCCTCAAAAACGGCCAACGTTAAAAGCAGATCCCCCTTAAATTTAGCTGTGGTCATCGATCGCTCCACCTCCATGAAAGGAGACCGGCTGCAAAAAGTAAAATCAGCCACTGGGATGCTGTTGGAGAAATTAGCTCCGACCGATTTATTATCGGTTGTCAGCTACAGCGATCGGGCTGAAGTGGTTATCCCGGCCGGTCCCGTGCAGGATAAAGCCCGGCTAATTGCTCAAATTAGCAGCATGCAGGCCGCTGGAGGCACGGAAATTTTACAGGGCCTGGTCGCTGGTTTGCGAGAAATCTCAAAAGCCCCCAAAGGGGAATATATCAATCAAATCATTTTGCTGACCGATGGCCATACCTATGGGGATGATCGTGAATGCATCAAGCTGGCGAAAAAAGCGGCCGATATAGGGGTTGGGATCAGTGCGTTTGGTTTGGGTTCAGAATGGAACGATTTCTTTTTGGACAAGCTGGTGTCTCCTTCTGGTGGCCAGTCCGGCTACATACAGGAACCGGAGCAGGTGATTCACTTACTCCGCCAGCGTATCTCCGGTTTAGGCGCTCTATTTGCCCAAAATATGCGTTTAAACGTGACTTTTCCTCGGGTGGTCGAGGTGCGAGATATGTACAAGGTAACCCCGTTTACACAACCGGTTGAATGGGATAATGAAACAATTCACCTGGGCGCAATCGAGGGACGGGCGCCATTAAGCGTGCTAATGGAACTGCAGTTCAATCGCATAGACGCCGATGAGTTGATTATTCCCTACACGCTGCGGGCGGATTTGCCTTCGGAAACACCGTCAAATTTGGTATTGAGTGATAAATATCGCCTGAAGATCGGCCGTCCGGAGAAAAAGTTGCCGCGCAAATTAATGGAAGCGGTTCGGCTTCTAAATTTAACTCGGATGAATGATAAGGCGTGGGAAGAAGCGCAGGCGGGTGATGTGGCCGCCGCCACCAAGCGGATGAATTACTTAACCAAGCGTCTTGAGGAAGCAGGCATGAATGACCTGGCACAAACCGCCATGTCGCAAACGATGCAGCTCAGCCAAGAGGGGACCATTGGCAAGACGGGGCGTATCGCCATCAAATATGGCACTCGGGCAAAATTGACCCAGAATTTGTCACAGATGTTGCGCAGCGGGGGTGGAGCGGATTGGCTAAACGGTTCGACCGGGTTAAATGACCTGTTCGACGAAAACGAAGAAGATGTATCATGATCATATGTGCTGAATGTGGCCACAAAGAGCTTCAAGGTGCTTTATTTTGCACCGAATGTGGAGAGCACCTGCTGGAATTAGGCGGTATGCCCGCTGTCAGCGATCAAATTACGATTGAACGAAAGCCTAACTTGTTAGGTCATAAGCAGGAAGTGGTTACCCGCAGTCAGGAAATCATGTTCATGATCCCATCGAGCGGCCGTCGAATTAATTTGCCCTTTCAAAATAAAATTCGGATCGGCCGTGGAGAACCGGAAGATCCCCAGGCCCCGGAGTTGAATCTGACCCTGGATGATGGCGGCGCGGCCGGAGTGTCTCGCGAACATGCTGAAATTCGAATGTCAGATGATGGCATATCTTTGGTGATTATTGATTTAAACTCAACCAACGGCACTTTTTTAAACCATTTTCGTTTGCCTGCACAGCTTCCCTATCCTGTTGCTCACGGAGACGAAATTTATTTCGCCAATTTAGTCGTACACGTATTTTTTAGATAGAGTTATGCAAACAATTATTGTTCACATTAACAGCGAAGATCCGGTTATGGGCGAGGTAGATGAACTGCCTGGCACCCAGGACCAGTTAATTATGCTGCAAAACCCCCGCCGACGCGATGGCAAAGACGTCCATTACATTGATGAAGACGTCAATGTAATCATAATCCCCTTTCATCGAGTTAACTTTATTCAAATTCTGCCGACCGCCGATGCAGAAGAAATCATAGGCTTTGTTCGCGAATAACGTGGAAATTCATGTGCGTTTCTTAGACGATATCTGTACAATTGGGCATTAATCTACAAAATTGCAAATATTACGTTTACAGAAAAGTACAATAGATTATGTTAGAACAAGTCCCAGATACATTAGAACCGGCAGCACCAAGACTTATTTTGGTTGTTGACGATGAGCCACGTATGATTCGCTTCATCCGCATGAACCTCGAGCTTGAGGGGTATCAGGTGGTTGAAGCCCGGAACGGCGTTCAGGCGCTTGAGCAGCTGCGTCAACACGTTCCCGATTTGATTATTATGGACGTAATGATGCCGGAATTAGACGGGTTTGAAACCCTCCGGCTCGTACGAGAAATATCAACCGTCCCGGTAATATTGCTGACCGTCAAGGCGGATGAGGATGATAAGATTCGCGGTCTGGAACTCGGTGCGGATGATTACGTTACCAAACCGTTTAGCCCGCGAGAGTTAAACAGCCGCGTACACGCCGTCTTGCGTCGCGCAGAATGGCCCGCTCCCGCACCCCGCACAGTCCTTAAAATTGATGAGCGGTTGTCCGTTGACTTTAATCGCCATCAGGTGCTGGTCCAAGGTGAACGGGTAGACCTCCGGCCGACTGAATACCGTCTTCTCAATCACCTGATCCAAAATGCAGGTTGGGTCGTGCCCCATGAAACCCTGCTGGCCAAAGTTTGGGGGTATGAATATCGGGATGAAACCCACTATTTGCGCCTCTACATCAACTATCTTCGCAAGAAGATCGAAGAAGACCCGGCCGATCCCCGGTATATTTTAACCGAGCGTGGGGTTGGGTATCGCTTTGTCGATTTTAAGAACAGCCGAGAAGAGGAGGGTGCATAGCCATCTTGCCCCCACAATTTGTTCAAATTGCACGAAAAAATGGAAAAGAAAAGTAAGGCGCTGTAAAATAGCGTCTTTATTTTTATCTATCGGCCGGTAATAAATTTAGGAATTGAGAGCAAATCAGGCTGTTGTTTACATTAAAATATTGGAGACATTCTTCACTTCCCCATATAAAAATAAGAAAGAGAGACAGGGAGAGTGAAGCCCAGTTTCGAGAGAAAGATGCAGCCAATTTAAACGAAACCAACCAACCCTGCATCCAGAGAAGATTACCTTCTCAAAATAATGGGGTGACCGTCTGACTTTGCAGCTGGTACGGAATTTCAACATGCAGCCAGTTTTACATGCCAACCCTGATGGGCACACGTTCTTTGAACATTTAGCGACGTACTTACCGCTAGAAGAGCGCAAAAACGTTAAACAAGCGTTTGATTTGGCGCGCAGGGAGCATGGGGACGATCGGCGGAAATCAGGCGAGCTCTTTTTTACACACCCACTAACCGTAGCGAGTTATTTAGCCGAATATTTTGTCGATGCCCCAGCCCTCATCGCTGCTCTGCTGCACGATGTCGCTGAAGATACCAGCGTGTCGATCCAGGAAATTACCGAGCAGTTTGGGCTGGATGTCGGCCGTATTGTTGATGGCTTGACGAAATTTGATCGAGTAACCGCCAAAGCCAAGCTTGGCCGGGAGCTGTCGGCCACCGAAGTCAAGAGCGCCACCATCTACAAGCTCTTTGAAATGATGTCGATCGATGTCCGCGTGGGGATCGTCAAGATTTTTGATCGGCTGCACAACATGCGCACGATTGGGGTGATGCCTCAACACAAACAGGCGGAAAAAGCCCGGGAAACGCTGCTGGTTTATGCGCCATTGGCCAATCGATTGGGGATGTGGCGAGTCAAAAACGAACTACAGGAAATCTCTCTCAAAATTTTAGAGCCTGAGCGTTTCCGCCAGTTAAAAGAGGGGATTGAAAGACGGGATCGACGACATGAGAGTGAATTTCCCAATCTGGCTCAAAATATCGCCAAAGTGTTGACCGATGCCGGTTTGCCGGTTGTAGAAGTGATTAAAGCACCAGAAGATTTATCGTCATCTTTTGAGCAGCTAAAACACCGTGAAGATGGGGAAGCGCTGGTGTTTGAGGCCCCCCCGCGAATTTTGGTTTTGCTCAAGGATGCCACTTCATGTTACATCGCCCTGGGTCACGTTCATGCCCGCTGGCGGCCGGTTCAGGGAGAGTTTGACGATTATATCGCTGCCCCCAAAGACAATCTCTATCGTTCACTCCACACCACGGTTATTTACAATGGCCGGCCGATTAAAATTCGCTTTCGCACCCTGAATATGCAAATTGAATCCCAGGCCGGGATATTGAGTAAGTGGCTGGACAACAACAACATGCCGGTTTGGTCAAAAGAGATGTCCGAGCGGGTCGATAAGGTCATCAACACCATCGGCGAGAATATCCGCACGGAAGAGATCGATGAAGGAGTCAAGCAGGTTTTAGATGATGTCTTTACCAATCAAATCATCATTTATACCCCTGATGGGGATATGCGAGAATTGGCGCAGGGGGCCACGCCGATTGATTTTGCCTATACCATTCACACGGCCGTTGGCCACAGCTGCCGGGGGGCGCTGGTTAACGGGGTCAAAAAGAGTTTGACCTACCGCCTGCAGGATGGTGACAGCGTGCGCATTTTACGTCATGGGACGGAGCCGCAGCGGGCGTGGCTGGACGAAGATCTGGGGTATTTAAACACCCGAACCGCCAAAGCCCAGGTGCGCCGCTGGTTTCGCCGTCTGCCGGCCGAAAAATCGATTATCGAAGGACGCCAACTCCTTAACGAAGAGCTGGCTCTCCTCAACGAAACCGGTTATGAACACGAGCAGGTGGCCAAATGGTTTGGCTACGCTTCCCCGTCCTCCCTTTATTTTGCCTTGGGGCGGGCCGAACTGCTGCCAACCGATGTGGCCATCAAGGTGCTTACCGAATCGTGGACCGAGCATCCTTCGCGGGCGCTGGGGCAAGCGGTAAAAAACTCAGATGGGGAGTGGTTTGTGGTGCAAAACGCCGGCAATCGCCCCTTACGCCTTTGCGGAACGTGTAACCCACGGCCGGGAGACGCCATTGTGGGGTTTATCCGCAAAGACAGCTATGTCACCGTACACAGCACCATCTGTCGCACGCTGACCGCTGATGCGATGCGCGGCGGCCGGGGGCTCAAGCTGCGCTGGGGTGAGAGCAGAAGGGAAGTCAGGCGCACGGTAACCATTCAAATAAACGTGCATGACCGTGATGGACTGCTGGCCGATGTCACCGACGTTCTCCGCCTGGAGAACAGCAATATTACCCAAATCTGTTCCCGCACCTTGAATTATCGGGCGACGATTATCCTGGGCATCGAAGCGTCAAGCCCCCGCCAGGTTGTCCGCGTGCTTCACCGCATTCAGGCCCTGGTCAACGTCATCTCGGTTCGCTATTTTGGGCAAATTCAGGAGCGATGGGCCACAGACAGCGAAACCCCCTCCGTCATTTGTCCGGCCGAACTGCTCCAAGACGGCCTGTGCAGCTTACACGACACGATTTCCCCTAAATAATAAATATAGAATTTAGAAAGTTGACACGGTATGTCAAGATTAGAAAATATAATTGCTAATTGCTAATTGCTAATTGCTAATTGCTAATTGCTAATTGCTAATTGCTAATTGTTATGCCTTGTTTATGGCCGACACCTATCGTCTAATGATAGAATGAATTTCTTGTGTTAAAATAAAACATAAGTTCTAATTTTCTTCTTTTTCTTTAAACAAATCAGGTTTATTTTCAAATATCACCGAGAGACATCCATGACCCTCGACAAAATTATTGTGCGTGGAGCACGCGAACACAACCTCAAAAATATCGATGTTGAAATTCCCAGGAGCCAGCTGGTTGTTCTAACCGGTTTGTCCGGCTCGGGTAAGTCATCTTTGGCATTTGACACCATTTTTGCTGAAGGGCAGCGGCGGTATGTGGAATCGCTGTCCGCATACGCCCGACAATTTCTGGGGCAGATGGAAAAACCGGATGTTGATCAGATCGAGGGGTTGAGCCCGGCGGTATCGATTGATCAAAAGGGGGTTAGCCACAACCCAAGATCGACCGTGGGTACCGTGACCGAAGTTTATGATTATCTGCGCCTGCTGTATGCGCGAGTGGGTACACCCCACTGCCCCAACTGCGGCCGCCCGGTCCAGCCGCAGTCGGCCGAGCAAATTGTCGAGCGGGTACAAAAATTGGGGGATGGCACCCGCATCCAGGTGTTGGCCCCCCTGATTCGCGACCGCAAAGGACGCCACCAGGGGGTGTTTGATGACGTGCGCAAAGCCGGTTTTGTGCGCGTCAGAGTAAACGGCGAAGTGTATTCCGTCGATGATAAAATTGAGCTGGATCGCTACAAAAACCACTCAATTGAAGCGGTCGTTGATCGGCTGGTGGTGCGACATTACGAAAATGGAAACAGCCCCGAAGCAAAATCAGATCGCTCCCGCCTGACCGACTCTCTGGAAACCGCCCTGCGGTTGGGAGAAGGGATCGTCATCATAAACGACGTTACCGATCGCGATAACCCCACCGATCATCTATTTTCTGAACATCTTTACTGCCCATATGACGGCACGAGCATACAGGAGATTGAGCCGCGTTCGTTTAGCTTTAACAGCCCGCACGGGGCGTGCCCCGCCTGTCAGGGTTTGGGTATCAAAAAAGTGATCGACCCCGCTTTGGTTATTCCCAATCAAGCGCTGACCATTGATGAAGGGGCGATTGTGGCCTGGCCTACCGACGACAAGCAGGGATATTATTGGCAGCTGCTCAAGGCAACGTGCGATCACTATCATATCCCCATTGACCGGCCGTTTGCAGAACTCAATCAGGCCCAGCTTCATATTTTGTTTTACGGCAGCCAGCAGGATCCCATCGAGATCGAATACGTCAATCGAGAAGGGGCTCGGCGGGTCTACAGCACTAAGTTTGAAGGGATTATCAACAACCTCGAGCGTCGCTACAACGAAACCACGTCTGATTACGTGCGCGGCAAGCTTGAAGAGTACATGAGCAATCAGCCGTGCGAGACATGCAGCGGCAGCCGCTTAAACCCGGTGGCCATGGCGGTGACCGTGGCGGAAGAGTCGATTGCCCACGTGACCAGCTGGCCGGTAACGGTGGCCCTCGACTGGGCCAATCAGCTGGAAAATCCGCAAAACAGCCCCCTCACCACTCGAGAAAAGATGATCGCCCGCATGATCCTCAAAGAGATTCGCGAGCGATTGCAGTTTATGGTTGATGTTGGTCTCGATTACTTAACTCTCAGCCGATCGTCCGGGACCCTCAGCGGGGGAGAAGCTCAGCGGATTCGCCTGGCGACCCAAATTGGCAGTCAGCTGATGGGGGTTCTGTACGTGCTTGATGAGCCGAGTATCGGCTTGCATCAGCGGGATAACTCCCGCCTGATTCGGACGCTAAAAGGAATGCGCGATTTGGGGAATACCGTTCTGGTGGTTGAGCATGATGAAGACACGATGCGCTCGGCCGACTGGATTATCGATTTGGGTCCGGGTGCGGGGATTCACGGGGGCGAAATTGTTTCTGAAGGGCCGCCGGAGGCTGTAGCGGCCGATGAAAAATCAATAACCGGTGGTTATTTAAGCGGCCGGCTGTCGATTCCCATTCCCACCAAACGGCGAGGGGGGTTGGGAACGACCTTAAAAGTGATTGGAGCCGAGACCAACAACCTTAAAAATGTCGATTTTGAGCTTCCTCTGGGCAAGCTTTTGTGCATTACCGGGGTCAGCGGCAGCGGTAAAAGCTCCTTCCTGATTGATATTTTGAGCAAGAAGCTCTATCAACACTTTTACAAATCAAAGGAACTGCCGGGCAAGCATAAAAAAGTGATCGGGCTGGAAGAATTGGACAAAGTTATTGAAATCGATCAATCGCCGATCGGCCGCACGCCCCGCTCCAACCCGGCCACCTACACCGGATTGTTTGGCCCGATTCGCGAACTGTTTGCCGGGATGCCGGAGAGCAAGATTCGCGGCTACAAGCCCGGCCGCTTTAGCTTTAACGTCAAGGGCGGCCGATGTGACGCGTGCGAAGGGCAGGGTGTGAACCGCATTGAAATGCAGTTTCTGCCCGATATTTATGTCCCCTGCGATATTTGCGGGGGTGCCCGCTACAATCGGGAAACCCTGGAAGTCAAATACAAAGAAAAATCGATTGCCGACGTCCTGGGAATGACCATCGATGAGGCGTACGAATTTTTTGAAAGCATTCCGCGCATCAAGCGCAAGCTCAAAACACTGCTTGAGGTTGGCCTTGGCTACATTAAATTGGGGCAGCCGGCCACCACTTTGAGCGGTGGTGAAGCGCAGCGGGTGAAGCTTAGCCGCGAGCTCAGTAAAATCGCCACCGGCCGGACCATCTATATTCTCGACGAGCCATCGGTTGGCCTGCATTCACACGATGTGGCCAAGCTCATCATCGCTTTAAACCGCCTGGTCGATAAAGGTAATACGGTGGTCATCATCGAGCATAACCTCGATATTATTAAAGTGGCCGATCACCTGATTGATATGGGTCCGGAAGGGGGAGATCGCGGGGGTGAAATTATCGCCACCGGCACGCCGGAAGAGGTGGCGCTGATCGAGAATTCATATACCGGTCAATTTTTGCGGCCGTACTTTGAGAAGGAATTGCTGCCCGCCTAACCCTAAAACAAACCGGATCAAATTGTGTCCGTGCAATTTGGCCACAGATTTTTGCAGAGCCCGTCCTGAGCCCCGTCAAAGGATTAATCTGCGAAAATCTGTGGCTTTTTTGTTAAAATTTTTGTAACCTCTAGTACGACGTCATCCCCGCGTAGGCGGGGATCCATCGGTGACGATCCAAGGGTTTCCCGCTTTAGCGGGAATGACGCTGCTGTAAGTGTGCGGTTGATCTGCAGTACAGGTTCTTGATTAAAAGGTAGGATCAAAAAATGAAATATTTCCTGACCGGAGCTACCGGATTTGTTGGCGGTGCAATAGCCAGGCTGCTCGTTGATCGAGGACATCAGGTTAACGCCGTTGTTCGTAATCCGGCCAGGGCATCTGACCTAAAAGAGCTGGGAATTAACGTGTTGCAGGGCGATGTCACAGTAAAAGAAAGCATGCGTGTGGCGATGCAGGGGTGTGAGGGGGTGTTCCACGTGGCCGGCTGGTACAAGGTTGGGGCAAAGGACAAAACGCTGGGCCAAAAAATCAATGTCGATGGGACGCGCAACGTACTGGAGCTGATGAAAGAGCTCAAAATCCCTAAAGGGGTGTATACCAGTACGCTGGCCGTCAATTCTGACACCCACGGCCAGGTGCGGGATGAAACATATCGGTTTACCGGTCAGCATATTAGCGAATACGATCGGACCAAGGCAGAAGCTCACGACGTGGCTGAAAAATTTATCGCAGATGGGCTGCCTCTAGTCATCCTCATGCCCGGGTTAATTTACGGGCCGGATGGTACCAGCCTGAGTGATGAATCGCTGCGGCTCTATTTACAAAAAAAGCTGCCGCTCATTCCCAAACGGTCGGCGTACAGCTGGGCTCATGTGGATGATATTGCCGAAGCGCATCTTCTGGGGATGGAAAAAGCACCACCTGGCTCGACTTATATAATTGGCGGACCCAATTATGAGTTGACGGAAGCATTAGAGATTGCCGAAAAAATAACCGGGGTCCCAAGGCCGATGGCTGTTCCTCCGTTTATGTTGAGCGTAACCGGATTTTTCTCTTCAATCGCCGAGATATTTATCACCCTGCCGGAAATGTATTCATCAGAGGCGCTGCGCGTGCAGGCTGGGGTGACCTATTTGGGAGATAACAGCAAGGCCAAACGAGAATTGGGATATCAGCCGCGGCCGCTGGAAGAGGGTTTAAAATTGACGCTGCTCTATGAACGGGAAAAACTGGCTGCAAGAGAGGTATGAAAATATTAACCGGTGATAGAAGCAATGCTTAGCCATTCGCGTCAACTATCTTTGAATCAACATGAGTCCCCGTCAAATGCTTTAAGGTTATTTGGCGATTATTTGCACGGCATGGTGGATATGCCGCCTCGTGCCTGGCAAGATTTAAAGAATATCTCAGCGGTTAGACGGTATTCCAGGCGACATGATCTGGTCAGAGAGGGAGAGGCATTTGGTCAAGAGGTATTTATCCTCGAAGGGATCATGCGCGCGTTTACCCTTGATGAAGAGGGTGTTGAGCGTACAACCGCATTCTATCAGCAGCCTCAATTTATGGGAATCAGTACCTTGAGAAATCAAGGTGGCTTGTCTGCGGCCACCTATGAGAGTCTGACTGACTCGATTTTGGTGTGCGTCAACTCCGATGGTCTTCGCTCCCTTTTGGATACCCATCCACCCTTGGTTGAGCTGGCTGCGTTTGTCAAACAGCAGGAAATAGAGCGTCTAAAAAAACGCGACAGCTGTTTGATGCAGCCATCGGGGCTGGAGAAGTACAAAAAATTTCGGGTCCAATACCCCAAACTCGAAGATGAAATTCCCCATTACACCATCGCTTCTTACCTCGGCATCACCCCCGTATCGCTGAGCCGTGCCCGAAAAAAAATGGGAATCCGGCCGAGCCATTAACACCTGATAATGACATCATTTAGGGCACCTGATATGTTGAATTAGATCAATCAGCACATCAGGAGAGTGGTTTTGATATTAAGAAAAATGATTAAGTGGCCAACGGCCGCTGTTCTGTTGGTGGGAGCGTTTACCCTGCAGTATTTCTTGATTTCCGAATATTTACCCCGATTTCTTGAATATTCCAAGGGGTTGCTGAACCCGGATCAGCTGTTTTGGTACTCAGCCGGCCAGCTCGAGCAGCTCTATCTTACGTTGGGGGCACCTGGCCGGAAATTTTATCAAAGCATGCTGCGGTTGGATTTCTTTTATGCCACATTTGCCGGATTGGGATACTCACTTTTGCTCTATTTATTGAGTAAAAATACCCGATGGAAGATGATTTTTGTGGTTCCGTTATTGATGACCTTTTTTGATTATTTTGAGAATTTGGCGCAGCTTTATTTGCTCCAAAATTTCCCAGAAATCGATCCGGGGATCGCACTTTTGTCAGCAGCGTCATCGTTTCTAAAATTAACGTCGAGCGGCATCGGTATTTTTCTGGTGATTGGTTTCGTCGGGCGGGCGGCCTATTTTGGGATCCGCAACCTTCAGCGTTAATTGCTGCATTCCATTAATATTTTTAGCCACAGATTAACAACGATTTCTCTCTTGCTCCTTCGGAGCTCTGTGAAAATCCGTGTTTATCTGTGGCTAAATTTGTCTAAGAACTTGAGAAATAGACCTGTTAAGCAAATTTTCAAACTTTATTCATTATGATTTGCCGGCCGATATATGACATTATTCACTTGATTCCGTTTGAAAAATCATGCAGCATGTGAATGAGATAGTTTATAAATTTTTTGGGATTAAATTTGTCCGCAGGTGATACAGATTAAAACAAAGAATCTGTGGCAATCTGGGTTAAACTGCGGCTTTTTTTGTGGTTTGCGAAAAAGGAGCGATCAAATGGGTAAAGAAACTAGATTATTTAAAAGTGAAGAGCGCAGAACCCGCGCGGAGGTGAGCGCCTTTTTGCGGCAGGTGGCTGACAAAATCGAAGAGGGCCAGGTCATTTTGCGTCAGGGGAAAGATGAGCTCACGCTGGATATGCCTTACAATCTCATTTTAGAGGTGCAGGTCGAAGATGAGGTCAAGCGCTCTAAGGGGATTCAGCACAGCCTCGAACTGGAAATTAAGTGGTTTGATGGAGATAGCGGAAACGGGCCTCTACAGCTTGGCTAAAACCACATAACGAGCAGGATCAGCGCCTGGGCCGGGCCATACGTGAGCCAGACCCAATCTCCCATCTGGGAGAATTGAATATCGTTAAACAAATCGAGGGCGATGAGCAGATCGCTAATTAAGAAAAGCGCTCCGCCGATCGCAAAAAGCCAGAAAGCCGGCCGGTTGAGGGCCAAACCGCTTCCGATACCGGCCGTGCTGGCCAGCAGCAGCGCATAGGGAAGGGCGGCTCGATGGAGCACGCCGGGTTCCTGCGCCGGGCGCCACACTGCGGCATACCACCCGATCCCACCTAAAAACAACCAGATCACCCAGGCGATCAGCCGGCCGCCGATCGGCACACCAACACCGAGAACCAAACCGGCGGCAATGTAGGCGATGTGACCCGCGCCAAAGGCTGCCATCCCCCCTAAAACATGAGGAAAAGAAACCGCAAACAAATCGGCCATAAAACAGTCCCCCAAAAAGCCCAGAGACATGCCGATGGCCAGGAGCAAAAAGGGTAAAGAGGGGCTTCTTAACGCCAACACACAGCTTAAAAGAACCAAGACGACAGAGGAGGCCAGACGCGTCCACAGCGGCATGCGGAGATAGGGATCGGCCGGGCTAAAAATAAAACCGCCAAATAAAAGTGCGGCCCAGGTGATGAGCAGCGAAAAAACCATGAGGAGATTAACGATCTACGAAATACGATTTACGATGGGTTGAATGTATTTCGGGTGTTCTCTTTTCTTTTTTGCAGCTTTACATTATTTTGATGTCTCTCCTTGTCGCGCCTGGTTTTTTTCTCCATACTGGCCGCAAAGGCATTTTCTAAGCTAACACCGGTTTGGTTGGCCAGGCAGATCAGGACAAAAAGAACATCAGCCATTTCCATCGCCAGATCGTCGTGAGCAGACGCTTCATCTTCCGGCCGTTTAAAGCTCTGTTCGCCGTACAGCCGGGCCATTAGGCGCGCCAATTCTCCCATTTCTTCCATCAAAATGGCTGTGTTGGTCAATTCATGGTAATAAGTGACGCCGATCGTGTTGATCCATTTATCTACCAACCTCTGGCAATCCTGCAGCGTCATCGGGGTGTTTGTCATACTGTTTCCTGTTTTCAAATAGCAAAGATGGTATAGTTGTATCGTCTTTATTCTTGGTACGCCAGCTAGATGTCCGAAATGACCTCTGGGTCATTCAGACTAGAAAAATGAACGAACAATCTGACCAATGTAATCCAGCCAGTCCCAAGGGATTAACCCACTGGCAGACGACTCAAATACCAGGTGAGATAGACCGGTTCACCTCCGCATAAATCGCTGTTTGGCTGTGGCGGTCAATCTCTCTTGAGGAGGGAAAGATGGCCCCAGAGCATAAACTCCCCGATTCCGAATTAGTTTCGGAGCTAATCCAAAATAATCGCTTAAACGAACTAGGGAATGTGGTCGAAAATTATCATCCGGCCGACATCGCTGACCTGCTTGAAGATTTGCCTTCCAAAGAGGCGATCCTTGTTTTTGGCCGTCTGCCTGTTGATGTGGCCAGCGAGGTTCTCGATGAGACCGGCGGCCTGATTCGCCAGGAATTAGTCGAGAAAGTTGATGATGAAATATTGGCGGATTTGCTCGACGAACTGCCAATGGATGACGCGGCCGAGTTTCTTGAAGATTTGCCGGATGACGTGTCTGATCGCCTGCTCGATTTGATGGAGCCGGAGGAGGCGAAAGACGTCCGCCAAATCTTGAGTTATGAGGATGAAACGGCCGGGCGCCTGATGACCCGCGACGTGGCCGCCCTCCGCCGGCAGTGGACCGTTAATCAGGCGCTTGATTTTCTGCGAAACCTGCCTGAAGTCGAAACGGTTCATTACCTTTATGTGGTTGATCAGTTGAGCAAGCTCATCGGCGTGGTGCCGATCCGTAACCTGCTGATGGCCCAGCCCAACCAAAAGATCCAGGAGATCATGCTGCCTTCCGTGTATTCAGTGCCGGTTACCGCCGACCAGGAAGAAATTGCCGAGATTTTTGCTCGATATGATTATGTGGCGATCCCCGTAGTCGATCATCAAGGGCGGCTGTTGGGAGTCATAACCGTTGATGACGCCATGGACGCCCTTGAAGAAGAAGTAACTGAGGATATCCAGCGTTTGGGTGGATCGGAACCGCTTGATCAACCGTATTTTGCAGCCCCGATTTTACAGGTTGTGCGCAAGCGCATGGGCTGGTTGATGCTCCTTTTTGTGGCCGCCAATTTGAGTGGAGCAGTGTACTCGGCGTTTCAGGATGAATTGGGTAAAGCTTTAATTTTGGCCTCGTTTACCCCTTTGATTATGGGCACCGGCGGCAACGCCGGGTCCCAAACGGTGGCCACTATCATTCGCGCGATTACCCTGGGTGAGGTGAGGCTTTCAACCCTGTTAAGCGCCTGGCGCAAAGAGGTGACGACCGGGCTGATATTGGGAATTTTAATGGGCAGTATCGGCGTGGTTTTGGGTATTGTCTGGGGAGCAGGATGGCAAATCGGCGTGGTGGTTGGGTTAACGTTGCCGATCGTTATTATTTCGGCCACGACCATTGCCACGCTGGTGCCCACGATTGCCAATCATTATCAAATTGATCCCACGGTGGTTAGTGGCCCTATGATTACGACCATCGTTGATTCGGCCGGTTTGGCGATTTACTTTTTGTTGGCCAAGGTGATTTTGGGGCTTTAGGCGGTGGGTGATAGGTGATGGAGGGGTTGACATAAAGTGAAACCTGATTTATCCTGGCCAACACCCAACACCCAACACCCAACACCCAACACCCAACACCCAACACCCAACACCCAA
>JAAUYD010074916.1_pt1 | contig 19496 bp, 17 predicted proteins | sample 7278101 | NCBI WGS metagenome assembly JAAUYD01 (sample SAMN14350128, study PRJNA611818) | marine sediment metagenome | isolation source: surface marine sediment (0.6m) | place: French Polynesia: Moorea | collected 2018-08
CGGCGACTACGCGGCCGGCGACGCCAAGGGCTGCCTCGGCGTGTGGTTCTCGGGGCGCTGGTACACCGACGCCGCGAACAGCTACATCGCCCGGTTCGACGCCACGTTGGACAACCGGTCCTGGGAGCAGGACTGGTTCGGTCCGGCGAGCACCGAGACCGCGCCGCCGACCACCGCCCCCGCGACCACCGCCCCGGCGACGACCGCACCGGAGACCACCGTGCCGGCGACGACCGTGCCGGCGACGACCGCACCCCCGGCCACGACGGCACCCCCGGCGACGACGGCACCCCCGGCGACGACGGCACCCCCGACCACCCAGCCGCCGGCGACCGAACCGCCGGCGACCGAGCCGCCGACGACGACCGCTCCGCCGGCGCCGCCGGCCGAGTCGCCTGCGGCGTCCGGCGCCCAGTTCGTCGAGACGTTCGACAACAACACCGGGCTCGATCGGTTCCGGTACGGCGTGTACCACCGCGGTGTGGCCCACCACGAGGCCGGGACGCCGATCCCCGATGGCGCCAACAACAACATCGGCGCCGGTGGCACCTGGACGGCCGACCACGACCTCGACTGCGGGTCGCCCGACACACAGCGGACGATCCGGTCCGAGTTCCAGCAGGACAAGACCGGCGCCAACGGGTGGAAGCCGATCATCGACTTCCACACCGAGGACCTCCTGTACCTGTGCCGCAACCACCTGATGACGACCATGGGTGACATCGCCGCCTACTCGATCCTGTGGTTCTCGCCCGACCAGGTCTTCTCGGACGTCTCGTCGGTGTGCTTCGACGTGAACCTCACCGATCTGGGCAACCGCCAGTGGTGGAAGGTCGGCGTCGTCTCCGATGACCTGTTCAACTCGACCTACCGGGCGGGCTGGGACGAGTCGGTGCCCGTGCCCGGCCACATCGTGTCCGACGTCGGTTCCGCCGACGTCCGCGGCGGGCTCAACACCTCGGATCGCCTGATCGCCACGTGGTCGGGCGGGGCCTCCGCCGGGTACCCCGGTGCGCTCAAGATCGGTGACACACGCCTCGGCGGCGGCATCAGCGCCGGGTCCGACAAGAAGACCCGTCACCCGGTGTGCCTCGAGGACAACAAGAACGGCACCGTCACCTTCACGGTCGGCGGGCAGTCGGTCTCGATGGCCGGCTCGTTCCCCGACGGTCCGCAGCGGGTCGTGTTCTACGACCACAACTACACGCCGGACAAGGACGGCAACCCGATCGGCCACACCTGGCACTGGGACAACTTCGTCGTCACCTGATCGGAGGCGTCGGCTGACCCGCCGACGTGCGGCGCTCGCGCTCCGCACGTCGGCGGGCCACCGGCAACACGCCGGGGCGACCACGGATCCGGCAGCGTGCCGGTCGCCGCGGGTGGCTGCGGCCCGCCGCCGTGGCACACTTCGGTTGTGCCGTGGCTCGTGAGAGAAGACGCCCGAGTACTGGCGTCGGCCGAGGTCGCCGACGCACGATCGGCCCGACGAAGGGGTCTGCTCGGCCGTGACCACCTCGATGGCGCCCTGGTGCTCCGACCGTGCCGCTGGGTGCACACCATCGGGATGCGCTTCCCGATCGACGTCGCGTTCCTCGACGACGACGGCGTCGTCGTGAAGACGATGTCGATGCACCAACGCCGTGTCGGCGTACCCGTTTGGCGAGCGAGCGTCGTCGTCGAAGCCGAGGCTGGTGCGTTCGCCCGGTGGGGGCTCCGCGTCGGCGACGTGCTCGAGGTCCGGACCGACGACACGTGAGCGAGGGCGGCACGCTCTGGTTGGTCGCCACCCCGATCGGCAACCTCGGTGACCTGCCACCACGCGCCGTGGACGTGCTGGGCCGCGTGTCGCTGGTGTGCTGTGAGGACACGCGCCGCACCGGCCGGCTCCTCCAGCACGCGGGCGTGCGAGCCGAACGGCTCGCCGTCGCCAACGAGCACACCGAACACCACCGCATCGCCGACGTCCTCGACGAGTTGGGGGCCGGCAACGACGTGGCCGTCGTCAGCGACGCCGGCACGCCCGGCGTGTCCGATCCGGGCGCACGGTTGGTGCGGGCTGCGCTCGATGCCGGCTACGCCGTGTCGGCCGTGCCGGGGCCGGCCGCCGTGATCACGGCGTTGGTCGTCAGCGGGCTGCCCACCGACCGCTTCGTGTACGAGGGCTTCTTGCCCCGCCGCGGCGGTGAGCGCGCGGCGCGACTCGACGAGATCGCTCGCGAGACGCGGACGATCGTGCTCTACGAGGCGCCGCACCGGATCGAGCGCACGCTGGACGACCTCCGCCGCGTCTGCGGCGACGACCGCTCCGTGGCGATCTGCCGCGAGCTCACCAAGCTCTACGAGGAGGTCGTGCGCGGCACGTTGGGCACCGTCGCGATCGGCGATCCACGAGGCGAGTACGTCATCGTCGTGGGCGGACATCGCTCCGGGTCGGCCGAGCCGGGTGACGACGAGATCCGCGCCGCTCTCCGCGTCCACCTCGGGGCAGGTGCGACCAAGCGCGACGCCGTCGCCAGCGTGGCGACCGAACTGGGCGTCCCGAAGAAGCAGGTCTACGCCCTCGCGATCGCCGAGTAGATCGGGCGAGGGCCGCTGCAGCGCGCGCTGCCCCGCCGACGGCCCATGGTTAGCCTCGCCGATGTGAGCGAGTACGTGTCGGTGGCCACCGGCGGACCGAGCGCAGCGTTCTTCGACCTCGACCGCACCCTGATCGCCGGGTCGTCCGCGTTCACGCTCGCCACCGCCGCGCGTTCGATGAAGATGATGCCCGCCCACGAGCTCGTCCGCGATGCGCTGACCGCGGCCACGTTCAAGTTCGTCGGCGACCACAGCGGCGACGGCACGAGCGACGCCGTCCGCGACCGCATCCTCGGATTCGTGAAGGGCCAGCGCCAGGACGACCTCCAGGCGCTGAACGAGCGGGTGCTCCCCCGCCTGCTCGGCAAGATCCGCCCCGAGGCGCGGCGGCTCGTCGACATCCACCGCCACGCCGGTCGGGCCACGTTCATCGTGTCCGCCGCGCCGCAGGAGATCGTCGAGCCGCTGGCGATCTCACTCGGCATGACCGGCGGCATCGGCACCCGCGGCAAGGTGGCCGACGGGGTGTACACCGGTGAGCTCGACGGCCCGTTCTGCTACGCCCAGGGAAAGGTCGACGCGATCGAGCACCTCGCCCGATGGGACGGTCTCGACCTCCGACAGTGCTACGCCTACAGCGACTCGTCGAGCGACCTGCCGATGCTCGGCGCCGTCGGTCACCCGGTCGCCGTCAACCCCGACTCCAAGCTCGAACGCCACGCGCGGTTGCACGCCTGGCCGGTGGTGATCTTCAGCCAGCGCACCAAGACGGTGATCCGGCGCACCGTCGCCGGCGTCGCGTCCGCCGGCCTGGCCGCCGGGACGTTCGCAGCAGGGATCGAGGTCGGCACGCGGCGCGCCCGGCGCGGCTGGTTCCGCTGACGCCTCGCAGCGGCACCGGCCACCGACCAGCGCCGCCGAGCGTCGAGACGTGGCGCTGCGACGCCGCAGCGGAGACAGCGAGCTCGGCCAAGCGCAGCCGATCCGGCTCTGCCCGAGCGCGTCGCGCCACGCTGATCTCGCCGACCGACCGCGTCGCGCCGGCCAAGTCGGCGAGCGTCGAAGCACGGCGCGAAGCGCCGCAGCGGAGACAGCGAGCTCGGCCAGGCGCGGCCGATCCGGCTCTGCCGGTCGGCGGAGCGCGACGGAGCACTAGCCGCGCGGCAGGAGGGCGAGCTGCCGGGATTGCGCAACCAGCGCTCCGCCGGCATCCCAGATCTCGCCGTCCTCTTCGAACAGCCCGGCCTGGAGGCACCGGCTGCGGAACCGGCACCGCAGCGGGCCGGGCTCGGGGACACCGCGAACGTGGACCGTCAGCTCGAGCGTCGGCGTCCAACCGACGGGCACCGACGGCACGTTGAAGCAGACCGGGGCGAACGCGTCGGCGACGAGCAGCAGGCCGAGCTCGTCGGTGCGCTGGTGGTCGGTGAACTCGAACCAGCCGCTGATCTCCGGCCGCCCGCTGGGCTCGCCGAGGCGGAAGCCGGCGTCGGCCGGGTCGATCCGGACGACCACTCGGTCACCGAACCCCGAGACCGCCTCACCCCCGGGAGGCTTGGCGCGGACGCACTGGTCGATCGGCGGCAGGTCGGGCGGCTCGGTGCCGATGAACAGCGGACCGGGCGCGCCCTGCTCGCCGAAGGTGCCGAGCAGCGCCAGCGAGTCGACGCCGTGAGAGCGCAACCGCGCCGAGGCCGTCGCGGTGCGGCGGCCCACGCGAACGAGGTCGACCGAGACGTCGCACGGCCCCGGCCGTCCCGGCGCGAGGTAGTGGGCGGTCAGGCTGAGCGGCGGGCGACCGGTCGCATCGATCATCGCCCGTGCCGCGAGTGCGATCAGGTAGCCGCCATTGGCGTTGCCGGCGATATCCCAGCCGGCCGGGATGTCGGCGTCGTACAGACCACCGCCCCGACTGCGGACCCGCGTCGCGCGCTCGAACTCACCCTCCACGAGCCGGAACGATACGGGTCGTGTCTGGTGCCGGGACGACCGGACGGGTGTGACCATCGCCACCGCCGGGCGGCGCGAACGCTGTTCGATCCGATCCGCCCGGTCCGTGCCGTCGACCGCACGTGGAGCACCGGCCGCGGGCCGGCCGGTCGCCCGATCCCACGTCGGTGCGCCGCATGGCGGTCGGTACGCTCGGCGGGATGAGCACCCCGATCCTCGTGGCTGTCGCGTGGCCGTACGCCTCCGGGTCGCGCCACCTCGGCCACCTCGCGGGTGCCTACCTGCCCGCCGACGTGTTCGCCCGCTACCAGCGCCTCGCCGGCAACGACGTCTTGATGGTGAGCGGCTCCGATGTGCACGGGACGCCGATCACCGTTCGTGCCGAGGAGGAGGGCGTCACCGCGCAGGACATCGTCGATCGGTATCACGGCGAGATCGTCCGCCAGTGGGACGAGCTCGGCATCTCGTGGGACCTCTACACCACGACCGGCACCGAGAACCATGCCCGGGTCACGCAGGAGATGTTCCTCGAGCAGCTCCGGCGGGGCCACATCGACCGCCGCGTCAGCAAGCAGCTCTACGACCCCGAGGCCGAGCGGTTCCTCCCCGACCGGTACGTCGAGGGCACCTGCCCACACTGCGGCTACGGCGAGGCGCGCGGCGACCAGTGCGACAACTGCGGCCGCACGCTCGACGCGACCGACCTGATCGACCCGCGCTCGAAGCTGTCGGGCTCGACGCCCGAGCTCCGCGAGACCGAGCACTTCTACTACCGCTACTCCGACTTCAACGAGCGGCTCGCCGAGTGGCTCGACACCCGCGAGGGCTGGCGGCCGCACGTCCTCAACTTCGCCAAGAGCTGGACCACGGAGGGGCTCCACGACCGGGCGATCACGCGCGACATCGAGTGGGGCATCGACCTCCCGGTCGACGACCTCGGACCCGGCAAGCGCATCTACGTCTGGTACGACGCCGTGATCGGCTACCTGTCGGCGTCGAAGGAGTGGGCGGCCGGCACCGGCGACCCCGAGGCCTGGCGCCGTTGGTGGGAGGGCGACGACGCACGCAGCTACTACTTCGTCGGCAAGGACAACATCCCGTTCCACTGCCTGTTCTGGCCTGCCCAGCTGATGGGCGCGGGCGACCTCAACCTGCCGACCGACGTGCCCGCCAACCAGTACGTGACGTTCAAGGGTGGCAAGGCATCGGCGAGTCGAGGTGTGGGCCTCACGATCGAGCAGGCGCTCGACCGATTCGAGCCCGATGCGATCCGCTTCGCCCTCGCCGCGGCGTTCCCCGAGCACGCCGACACCGAGGTCTCCGAAGACGAGATCGCCAGGCGCATCAACGAGGAGCTCGTCGCCACCTGGGGCAACCTCGTCAACCGGGTGCTGTCGATGGTCAACAAGAACTGCGAGGGCCAGGTGCCCGACCCCGGCGAGCTGCTCGGTGCAGACCGCGCCGTGCTCGACGAGGTCGATGAGGCCCTTCGATCGGCCGCGGCACAGCTCGAGGCGGTCGAGCTGAAGGCAGGTCTGCGCACCGCGCTGGCGGCCGCGCAGGCCGTCAACGGCTACCTCAGCGAGACCGAACCATGGAAGGTGCTGAAGGTCGACGAGCAACGCGGACGCACCATCCTCCACACCGCGCTCAGCGCCGTGAACGGCGTGCGAGTGCTCTTCGCGCCGTACCTCCCGTTCTCCACGGCCCGCCTCGCCGAGGTGCTCGGCCCGATCGAGCGCTGGGAGCGGTCACCGATCGCCACCGGCGCGCCGATCCCCAAGCCGACGCCGCTGTTCGGCAAGGTCGACCTCGACGCCTGAGCCGCTCGTCGTCATGCAGCACTGGTCCGACAGCCACTGTCACGTGCACGACGAGCGCATGCCGGGCGGCACCGCCGCAGCCGTCGCGGCCGCACGCGAGATGGGCGTCACGACGCTCGTCACGGTCGGATGCGATCGCACGACGTCGCTCGCAGCGATCGCCACCGCAGCCGAGCACGACGGCGTCCACGCCACCGTCGGTCTCCACCCCCACGAAGCCAGCGACGGTGTCGACACCATCGTCGACCTGCTCGACGAACCCGGCGTCGTCGCAGTCGGCGAGGCGGGGCTCGACTACTTCTACGAGCACTCGCCGCGCGACGTCCAGCGGCGGGCGTTCGCCGAGCAGATCCAGCTCGCACACGAGCGCCGGCTGCCGCTGGTGATCCACAGCCGCGACGCCTGGGACGACACGTTCGAGATCCTCGTCGCCGAGAGCCCACCGATCCGGACGATCTTCCACTGCTTCACCGGCGGCGCCGACGAGGCCCGCCGGGCGCTCGACCTCGGAGCCCACGTCTCGTTCTCGGGGATCGTCACGTTCAAGAACGCCACCGACGTGCAGGAAGCGGCACGGCTCTGCCCGCTCGACCGGCTGCTGATCGAGACCGACAGCCCGTACCTCGCCCCCGTCCCGCACCGCGGGCAGACCAACCGGCCGGCGTGGGTGCCGCATGTCGGCCGGTTCGTCGCCGACCTGTGCGACCTCCCCGTCGGCGACGTCGCCGACGCCACCCGACGGAACACCGAGCGGGCGTTCCCGGCGACGGCGCCGTGACCGGTCGGGTCGCCCCGGGGCGCCAGTAGCCTTTTCGGTGCTGCACCCACCGTGGCTTCGGTGCCGGGCAGACTGGCCTCACCGATCATGAACCCCGACTACGCCCAGCGACGCCGCGTCGCCATCGCCGCAGCGATCACGGTGATCCTCGTCCCCGCGGCGTTCCTCCTCAACCGGGGCAGCGACGACGAGGCGGCCACGCCGACGGTGACGTTCGTCGGCGCCACCGTCGTCGCCGACGACCGGACCCCCGAGGCGCCGGCGACCGAGCCGCCGCGCGACGACCCGATGGGAACCGCGCCGGTCGCCTACCTCGATGGGACGTCCCCGGCGCAGGACAGCGACCCCGCCACGATCGCGATCCCGCGCCCTCCCGACGGCATCACGGGCACTGCCTCGTTCCGTCGCAGCATCACGGCGACCACCGCGTGCCAGGTCAAGGGCGTGCCGTTCAACACCGCCGTCACCGTGACCAACCTCGACAACAGCCGGAGTGTGCGGTGCATCGCCAACGTCGGCGGGACCGAGCCCGACGTCGACGTCGTCCTGAACGCCGACGCCTTCCTGCTGATCGCCGACCTCACCGACGCGCCGGTCCCCGTGACGATCACCTGGTGAGCCGGTGACGCACTCACGACCGCGCATCCACGAGCTGCTCGACGGCCTCGCGCCCCGGCGCGACCTCGGCCAGAACTTCGTCGCCGACCCGAACACGGTGCGCCGCATCGCCGCCCTGGCCGGCGTCGGCGCCGGCGACCACGTCGTCGAGATCGGGGCGGGGCTCGGTTCGCTGACGCTGGCGCTGGCCGAGACCGGCGCCGAGATCACCGCCGTCGAGGTCGACGCCGACCTCGTGCCGGTGCTGCGGGACGTCGTCGCCCCGTCGAGCAACGTCTCGGTGGTCGAGGCCGACGCGACGCGCGTCGACTGGTCCCAGCTGCTCGCAGGTAGCGACCGTTGGACGCTCGTCGCCAACCTGCCGTACAACGTCGCGACGCCGCTCGTGTGCGACCTCCTCGACGAGGTGCCCGGCATCGCGTCGATGCTGGTGATGGTGCAGAAGGAGGTCGCCGAGCGGTTCGTCGCATCGCCCGGGTCGAAGCAGTACGGCGCGGTGAGCATCAAGGTCGCGTACTGGGCGACGGCCCGCCTCGTCGCCACGGTTCCGCCCTCGGTGTTCGTGCCCCGCCCCAACGTCGATTCGGCCCTGGTTCGCATCGAGCGTCGGACACCCCCGGCGACCGACCCGCAACAGCTGTTCGCCGTCGTGCGGGCGGCGTTCACCCACCGCCGGAAGATGCTCCGGCGGTCCCTCAGCTCCGTCGTCACGGCCGATCAGTTCGCCATCGCCGAGATCTCGCCCGAGGCCCGCCCCGAGCAGCTCTCGCTCGACGACTGGTGCCGGCTGACCGACGCCGTGACGTCGACGGCGCCCGCCGCGACCCCCGGCCCGGCATGACAGCGGGACGATGAGCGCGCCCGTCACCCTCGTCGCTGCTGCGAAGCTCACGTTCGAGCTCCGTATCACCGGCGTGCGCGACGACGGCTACCACCTCATCGACGCGGAGATGGCCAGCCTGTCGGTGGGCGACTCGCTCACCATCGACCCGAGCGGCGACGGCGTCACGCTCTCGGGGCCCTACGCCGAGGGCATCCCAACCGACGAGTCGAACCTCGTCAGGCGGGCGCTCGCACTCACCGGCCGGCGCGCCCACGTCACCATCGACAAGCGGATCCCGCCCGGCGGCGGACTCGGGGGCGGTTCGACGGATGCCGCCGCAGTGCTTCGATGGTCCGGCTGGGGCGGCTCGGCCGACCAACTCGTCACCGCGAGCACGATCGGCGCCGACATCCCGTTCTGCATCGTCGGCGGTCGTGCGCGGGTGCGGGGCATCGGCGAGATCGTCGAGCCACTCCCCCATGCGGCTCGCTCGGTGACGCTGGTCATCCCGCCGCTGTCGGTCGACACGCCCGCCGCCTACCGCGCCTGGGACGAGCTGGGCGGACCGACGGCTGACGGACCCAACGACCTCGAACCGGCTGCGTGCCGAGTCGAACCGGAGCTCGTGCGATGGCGGGATCGCATCGGCGACGCGTGCGGCGAGCATCCCGTGCTCGCGGGCAGCGGCGCCACGTGGTTCGTCCCGGGCGAACACGAGAACGCCCTCGCTGCGCTGGGCAACGAGGGCGCACGAATCATCGCCGCGCACACCACGCCGCCGCCGGATCCGGTGGGATCGAGGCGATGACGGATGGGCCCGGCGGCCGGTGAGCACCGGCGACGAACTGTCAGCTACTTGCGACGCTGGTGACGCGTGCGGCGAAGCATCTTCTTGTGCTTCTTCTTGCGCATGCGCTTGCGGCGCTTCTTGACGAGCGAACCCATAAGGGTGGTCACGCTACCGGCGGATGTCCGCTCGCGGCACACCGAAGTGGTCGCACCGACGAGGGCAATCCGCCGAGCGGGCACGGGCTTGCGCCGTGGGGGAAGAAGCGGGCGCGACCGACGCGGCCGGCGCTACCGTGAAGCCGTGCGGTCGGCTCGCGCCGACGGCACGGCCGTCCGGGGTCGTTCAATGGTAGGACAGCGGTTTTTGGTGCCGTTTATAGGGGTTCGAGTCCTCTCCCCGGAACGATGAGAGCGATGCACCACCTCGCACCCTCAGGAGGCTCCCGATGACCGTGTCAGCAATCGTGCTCGCCGCCGGGGCAGGCACGCGCATGCGATCCGAGCGACCCAAGCCGCTCCACCGCATCTGCGGGCGACCGATGGTGTTGCACGTCATCCACGCGCTCGAGCGGCTCCACCCGGCTCGGACCGTGGTCGTCGTCGGGCACGGCGCCGAGCAGGTCACCAAGAAGGTCCACGAGACCGCCCCGGGCTGGTCGAACGTCGCATTCGTCGAGCAGGTCGACCAGAACGGCACCGGCGACGCGACCGCCATCGGCATGACCGCCCTCGGCGGCGACGACTACGACGACGACGCCATCGTGGTGGTCCTGCCGGGCGACACGCCGTTGCTGCGCCCCACGACGCTCGACGAGCTGGTCGCCACGCACGTCGCCAACGCCAACGCAGCAACGCTGCTGACGAGCGTGATGGACGACCCGACCGGCTACGGGCGGATCGTGCGTGCGTCCGACGGGCGTGTCCTGCGCATCGTCGAGCAGCGCGACGCAGCGCCCGACGAGCTCGACATCCGAGAGGTCTGCACGAGCATCTACGCGTTCCGGCGCGATCTCCTCGGCCCCGCGTTGCGCAACCTGACGACCGACAACGCGCAGGGCGAGTTCTACCTCACCGACGTCATCGAGGGGCTGGCCGCGATGGGGCACCGGGTCGGTGCGGTCGAGGCGCTCCCGGCCGAGACGCACGGTGTCAACGACCGCTGGCAGCTCGCGCTGGCCGAGCGCGAGTTGCGCAACCGCACCAACCGTCACTGGCTCCTGAACGGGGTCACGATGCTCGACCCGCGCCAGACGTTCATCGACGTCACCGTCCGGCTCGGGCGTGACGTGACGATCTACCCCGGCACGATGCTGCACGGCGACACGGTGATCGCCGACGGCTGCGACATCGGCCCGCACACCCAGCTCGAGGACTGCGTCGTCGGCGCCGGGGCGCTGGTCCGCCAGACCGTCGGCGTCGACGCCGAGATCGGCGAGGGCGCACAGGTGGGCCCGTTCGCGCACCTCGCGCCTGGCTCGGCGGTACTTTCCAACGTCACCACCGGGGCGTTCTACACTGCAAGTGTCGACGACTGACGAGAGCCGCCAGCTCGTGAGCCGCCGACGGGCCACGCAGACGACCATCGCAGCTGCCCGGGGAGGGGCGCTCACCATGGAGAAGGTCACGACCAAGAAGCTCGCCCTCTACTCGGGGCGAACGCACCCGGAGCTGGCGGAGGAGGTGGCGGCGCATCTCGGTCAAGGCCTCGGCGACGCCAACATCGTCGAGTTCGCCAACGGCGAGATCCGCCCGCGCTTCGCCGAGTCGGTGCGCGGTGCCGACGTCTTCGTGATGCAGAGCCACTACGGCATCGACGGCCGATCGGTCAACGACTCGATCATGGAGCAGCTGACCATGATCGACGCCGCCTACCGGGCGTCGGCCAAGCGGATCACCTCGGTGTGCCCGTTCTACGGCTATGCCCGCCAGGACCGCAAGGCCGAGGGCCGCGAGCCGATCACCGCCCGCCTCGTCGCCGACATGTTCAAGGCCGCCGGCGCCAAGCGGATGATCTCGATCGACCTCCACTCCGGGCAGATCCAGGGCTTCTTCGAGGGGCCGGTCGACCACCTCACCGCAGCCCCTGTGCTCGAGAACTACATCCGTCAGCAGGCGGCGGACGCACCGGTCATCGTGTCGCCCGACTCGGGACGCATCAAGGTCGCCGAGCGGATGGCGCAGCACCTGGTCGACTGCGACGCCGACATCGCGTTCATCTACAAGCGCCGACCGAAGGGCCAGGCCAACGTGGTCGAGGCACGCGAGGTCATCGGCGACGTGGACGGCCGCCTGTGCATCCTCACCGACGACATGATCGACACCGGTGGCACGATCGTGTCGGCGGCCGAGATCCTGCTCGCACGCGGCGCCACCGAGGTCTGGGCGATGGCCACCCACGGGGTGCTGTCGGGCCCGGCGATCGACCGGCTCAAGAATGCGCCGCTCGAACGGATCGTCCTCACCAACACACTGCCACTCCCACCCGAGAAGCAGATCCCGAAGATCGAGGTGCTGTCGGTCGCCGAGATCATCGCCGAGGCGCTGAGCGCCGTGTTCGACGACACCAGCGTCAGCGACATCTTCGACGGCGAGAACCTGGCCTGACCGTCTCGCTCCCGCCCGCAGTGTGGGACGCCGTGGACCCTTCGGCCCCCGGCTGCCGGAGACTTCCAAGACGAAGTCGAGCTGGGTCCGAGTTCCCGCCGGCGACAGCCATCGGCGCTTCCTCCACGGACTGACAGCGACGGGAGACCGACGGTCCGCCGACCCGGCGCGGGATCGACGCGGCCGCTCGGTTGGAGCCGCTCGGAGATGCGGGGCGTCGGCACCGATGCTGCTCCTTCGCGGCGCCGATCGCCCGGCACTTCCGGCATGCCCCGGGTCCTCGACGGCTCGACCCCGCTACCGTCGGATCGTGCAGATCTCTTTGCTGCTGGCCCATCCTCGACCGAACAGCTTCAATCACGCTCTGGCGTCAGCGATCCTCGACGAGCTCGACGAGGCCGGTCACACCGTCGCGTTCCATGACCTCTACGACGAGGGCTTCGATCCGCTCCTGCGTCCCGAGGAGTGCTACACGACGGGGAGCACGGTCGAAGAGCTGCTCGCGAGCTCCGACGACGTACTGGTCGCCACGCATCGCGAGGAGATCGCCGATGCGGACGGCCTGGTCGTCGTGCATCCGAACTGGTGGGGAAAGCCGCCGGCAATCCTCGCCGGCTGGCTCGACCGCGTTCTCGTACCAGGGGTTGCCTACCGACTCACCGACGCCACGGGCGAGCCCGACGGGCTGCTCTCGCTCAGGGCCGCGCTCGTGGTCAACACGACCGACACCCCGGCACAGCGCGAGGCGGAGGTGCTCGGCGACCCACTCGCTTCGATCTGGACCCGCTGCGTACTCCCGTACTGCGGCGTGAGAACGGTCGATCGCGTCGTGGTTGGTCCGGTGACCGACAGCACCGCGCGTGCTCGATCGGAATGGCTCGACGAGGTTGCCCGCAGAACCACCGACCTGTTCGGACTCGCGGAGCCATAGCGGCCCGTCGGCGCTCGCCGGGCAGCGCGAGAACGTGCGGCGGAGGGACAGGCGTCAGCACCCGGGAACCGGTTCGCCCCGCCTTGCTGCCTCCGCGGCTCCGAACCCGTCAGACCACGTTGCTACGACACATCGCTCGGCAGTGATCTACGGTGCGCTTCGGTGAGGTCTTCGGCGCAGTCGTCGTGGGCAGTTGTTGCCGTCGCGATGCTGGCGGCGTTGACCGGCTGCGGGCTCGACGACGGGTCAACCGATGAAGCTGAACCAGCTCCTACCGACTCGCCGGCCGCGGTGGGGCTCGACGGACCTGTCATGCGCCACCTTCGGGCCCGTTCGACCGAAGGGGAGGATGCCGAGGTCGGAGGTGTGATCGAGATCGACGGAGACTGCCTGTACGTCGCACTCGCCGACGTGGCCCAGCGCTATCCCATCGTCTGGCCTGCGTCGACGTCATGGGACTCCCGAACGGATCGAGTGATCCTCCCCGGCGGGGAGTCGATCGGCCACGGCGACGCTGTCCACGGCGGCGGCGGATACCGATCCGTCGACGACGTGGCCGCAATCGCCGGCGACGCAGCTGCAGCCCGGGCCAGCGAGTGCGTCGACAACCGGTACGGCGAGATCGCGGTGGTCAACAATCAGCCCGACGGGATCCGCGCTGGCGCTCGCCCGGTCGAGGACGAACAGCCGAGCGTCGACTCGAGTGACGCACTCGAGGTCGAAGGGGACTGGCTCGTCGAGGAGCTGACCGTGGACGGTGAACGGGTCGTGCTCGGCGCCTCGCAGCCCGTCACGGTCACGATTGAGGGCGGGATGATCAGTGGTACCGCTGCGTGCAACCAATACACCGGTGCGATCGATTGGTCGGCCGAGGCCGGATTTGGCCGCTTCGGCGTGTCGGATCTGAGGTCGACAAGACGGGCTTGCGGTGCGGACGCAATGGAGATCGAGCAGGCCTTCTTCACCGCGCTCCAGGCGGTCGACTCCTTCGAGGCCGCCGATGGTCTCTACGTTGCGCAGACCGGCACGTCCACCAACTTCCACCTCGTCCGGTCCGACTGACCGGGATGAGCACCCGGTCGGCGGTGCTCGTCCCGGGCACCCTGACCCGCTCGCTCGACCCGAGGGCAGGAGTCGTACGAGGGATCGCGACGCGGCTCGCCCCGCGGACGATCATCCGTCTCCGGGTGGAACCGGCGGCCACAGACGAAGCAGAGCCCGGGATCGTCGAGGCGCTCGCCATCCCCGGGCGCCATCACGTCAGCACCTCGCACGGAGCCCCGATCAGCACATCGGGACGATCGGAGGCCGGAACCTGCGCGAGCGCGGCACCGATGCGCTGGCCGAACCGATCGGACCGCTCGTTCGCTTCTACCTCGGGGGCTGCGAGGATGACATGGATGTCAGACGAGGAGGTGCTGCACGGTGGTGTCGCCAACGCGGGCGCTGTGGCTCGCGTGGGCGACCACGTGCTTCGGCCCTCGAACGCGCACTCGACGTCGATCCACCGGTTCCTTGTCGCTCTACGTCGAGGCGGATTCGACGGCGCATCGGTGCCGGTGGGGATCGAACCGGATGGACGGGAGCGTCTCTGGTTCGTTCATGGCGACGTCGCCACACCGCCGTATCCGAGCTGGGCGCAGACCGACGCAGCGCTCGGCTCGATTGCTCGGCTCCTTCGACGCTTGCACGACGCTTCGGTCGGCCTCGACATCGGCGCCACGACGTGGAGCGACGAGATGGCCGATCCGTCGGGCGGCGACGTGATGTGCCACAACGACGTCTGCCTCGAGAACGTGGTGTTCCGCGACGGTGAAGCGGTTGCGCTGCTGGACTTCGACTTCGTGGCACCGGGTCGTCGCGAGTTCGACCTGGCTGCGTTCGCACGCATGTGCGTTCCGATCGACGACGACACGAACGCTGCCAAACTCGGATGGACGACGACCGACCGGCCTGCTCGACTGCGACTGGTGTGTGATGAGTATCGACTCGATGGGGTCGGTCGCAGCGTGCTCATCGACTGTCTGACGGAGTCGATCGAGCGAGGCGGCGAGTTCGTTCGGCGGCGGGTCGAAGCCGGCGAGGCTGCGTTCATCCAGATGTGGGAGTCGATGGGCGGCCAAGAACGGTTCGATCGGCGACGACGCTGGTGGAACGCACACCGCGACGAGTTCGCCGAGGCTCTGCGGTCGTCACAGCCGCCCGGCAATCGCGGAGCGTCGACGAGGGTGGCACCTGCTCGGAATCGGCACTCCTGAGCGGTTGGTCGCGCGGGTCCTGGCGTCATGCCTCGACACGGATCCGGTCGAGCGGGCTGCTGATCGAACACGAGGCGACCACGACAGCGGACCGACCCTCGGCTGCGTCGCAGCAGCGGTGTGGCGAGCGATCCCGACGACACGAGCCGCGCCGCCCGGGCGACGCCCAGGTGATTCCGCTGAATCGCGCCCGCGCCGCGCGAGGTACCTTCCGAACCATGACGGACACGCCGAAGCACCGCATCGATCTCGACGAGTCGGAGATGCCGACGACTTGGTACAACGTCATCCCCGACCTGCCCGAGCCGCCACCACCCCCGCTGCATCCCGGCACCAGGGAGCCGGTCGGGCCCGACGACTTGGCGCCGCTGTTCCCGATGGCGCTCATCGAGCAGGAGGTGTCGGCCGAGCGCCACATCGACATCCCCGGTGAGGTCCTCGACGTCTACCGGGTGTGGCGTCCCAGCCCGCTGTTCCGGGCGACGCGCCTCGAAGAGGCGCTCGGCACGCCGGCTCGCATCTACTACAAGTACGAGGGCGTCAGCCCGGCCGGCTCGCACAAGCCGAACACGTCGGTACCGCAGGCCTTCTACAACCATGCCGAGGGCGTCACCCGCCTGACGACCGAGACCGGCGCCGGCCAGTGGGGCAGCGCGCTCGCCTACGCCACCGCCCAGTACGGGATGGACTGCGAGGTCTGGATGGTCGGCGCGTCGTACCGCCAGAAGCCCTATCGCCGCACCATGATGCAGATCTGGGGAGCCACCGTGCACTCCAGCCCGTCCGACGTGACCGAGTTCGGGCGCCAGCTGCTCGCCGACGACCCCGACCACACCGGCTCGCTCGGCATCGCGATCTCCGAGGCCGTCGCCGCCTGCGTGGCCGACCCGAACGCGCGGTACGCACTCGGCTCGGTGCTCAACCACGTCCTGCTGCACCAGACCGTCATCGGCGAGGAGGCGCTCCTGCAGCTCGCCAAGGTCGGCGAGACGCCCGACGTGCTGGTCGGCTGCACCGGCGGCGGCTCGAACTTCGGCGGGCTGGCGTTCCCGTTCCTGCGCGAGAAGCTGGCCGGCAAGATGGACCCGGTCATCCGCTGCGTCGAGCCGGCCGCCTGCCCGACGCTCACGAAGGGCGAGTACCGCTACGACTTCGGCGACACCGCCGGCATGACGCCGCTGATGAAGATGCACACGCTCGGCCACGGCTTCGTACCCGAGCCGATCCACGCCGGCGGGCTGCGCTACCACGGGATGAGCCCGCTCGTGTCGCACATCTACGAGCTCGGCCTGGCCGAGGCCGTCGCCATCCCCCAGCGTGAGTGCTTCTCCGGAGCGGTGCAGTTCGCCCGCACCGAGGGCATCGTCCCGGCCCCCGAGCCGACCCATGCGATCGCGGCTGCGGTCCGCGAGGCGCTGGCGTGCAAGGAGTCGGGCGAGGAGAAGGTGATCCTCACTGCGCTGTGCGGCCACGGACACCTCGACCTCGCGGCGTACGAGAAGTACCTCAGCGGCGAGATGGTCGACTACGACCTGCCCCAGGAGAGCATCGACGCTGCGATGGCCGAGGTGCCGGTGCTGAACTGAACTGAACGGACGGACGGGTTCTGGCGGACCGGCGCAGCTGGACCCGCCGCCACCTCCCGAGCTCGCCGCTCCGCTCCGCCCGAGCCCCACTCCGCTTCGGCGCTCGCCCAACCCGCACACCTCCGCACGGGTTCTGGCGGACCGGCGAGCCCCGGAGCCCACGAGGCAGGCCGGCACTCACGGTGTGGGTGCCGGGGGCGGGCGATAGCATGGCCCGCTGCTCGTATCACCGTTCCACGAGGCTTGATCTACCCATGTCTGAGACCGTTCTCATCGCCGAAACCGGGCGCGCAACCGGCAGCGCAAACGCTCGCCGCCTGCGCGCCACTGATTCGATCCCCGCCGTCGTGTACGGACAGGGCATGGAGCCGCTGAGCATCTCGGTCGCCCGCCGCGACCTGCGCGTCGCCCTGTCCGGCGCCGCCGGCACCAACACGATCCTCGACCTCACCGTCGACGGCACGGTGTACCCGGCCATCGTCAAGGACATGCAGCGCCACCCGGTGCGCCGCACCGTGCAGCACGTCGACTTCATCCAGATCAACCTCGACGAGGCGATCACCGTCTCGGTGCCGGTCCGGCTCGAGGGCGAGGCGAAGGACGTGCTCGCCAACAACGGTCTCGTCGACCTGGCGATGACCGAGATCGAGGTCTCGACCACGCCGCGGAACATCCCCGACGAGATCGTCATCGACGTCACCGAGATGACGATGGACACCACGATCACGCTCGGCGACGTCGCGCTGCCGTCCGGCGTCACCGCCACCGCCGACGTCGAGCTGCCGGTCGTCACCGTGCTCACGATGCGGACGCCGGTGCTCGACGCCGAGGAAGAGGCAGCCGAAGGCCTCGAAGAGCTCGAAGGCGCCGAGGAGGCCGGCGAGGCCGCCGACGAGGGCGGCGGCGACGCTGCCGGCGACGACGCCGGCGAGTGACCGCTCCCACGCTCACCTGACCGATGGGTCTCTTCGACCGGCGGGCCGGCAAGGGCACCCCGTTCGACTGGCTGGTGGTCGGTCTCGGCAACCCGGGCAAGGAGTACGCCCGCACTCGGCACAACGTCGGCGAGGAGTGCGTTCGCATGTTGTCCGAGCGGCACGACGCCCCGCTCAAGGCAGGCCGCGACAACGCGCTCGTCGGTGAGGCGAGGTTCGGTCGAGGTCTCGATGCTCCTCGTGTCGTCCTCGCGTTCCCGATCACGTTCATGAACGAGTCGGGGCGAGCGGTGTCCTCGCTGGTCCGCCGGTACCGGATCGAGACGCCCGAGCAGATCATCGTCGTCCACGACGAGCTCGACCTCGAGCCCGGCGTGCTCAAGCTCAAGGCGGGGGGCGGCCTCGCCGGGCACAACGGTCTGCGCAGCATCACGCAGCACCTGAAGACCCAGGACTACCTCCGGATCCGGATCGGCGTCGGGAAGCCGCCCAACAAGGGGCGCGGCAAGAGCCACGTGCTGACCCGGGTCCCGGCCCGCCAGCGCGAGCTGCTCGACCAGCGGGTCGCCGATGCCGCCGATGCCGTCGAGATGATCATCCACGATGGCATCGACGCCGCGATGGCCGACTTCCACGCCCGTCCGTGACGCTGGCCTCGCTCCCGCCGCTGCTCCGGGACGAGCCCGGGCTGACCCGGGCGCTCGGCGAGCCGGGCGCCCGTCTCGCGGTCGTCGAGGTGGCCCGGCCGATCTCGATCGCCGCGCTCGCCCACCTGTCCGGGCGCTCACCGCTCGTCGTCGCGTGCCCGACGGGGGCGATGGCCGGCCAGCTCTACGACGACCTCCGCCAGTACGTCGGCGGCGACGACGTCGCCCTGTTCCCGGCATGGGAGACGCTTCCCTTCGAACGTGTCAGCCCAGCGGTCGAGACGATGGGCCAGCGACTCGAAGTGCTCTGGCGCCTGCGGCAGGGAGCCGAACCCGACCGGGCAGCGGGGAGCAGCTCGGCCGCGACCAGCTGCCCGAAAGTGATCGTCGCCGGGGTCAGGGCGCTCCTGCAGCGCCTCGGGCCGGGTGCGGTCGACGTCGAGCCGATCATCGTGCGGCCCGACGCGATCATCGACCCCGATCAGCTGACCGCTCAGCTGGTCGAGTTCGGCTACCGGCGGGAGGAGCTCGTCGAGCACCGCGGCGAGTTCGCACGGCGCGGCGCCATCGTCGACGTCTTCCCGTCGACCGCCGACGCACCGATCCGCATCGACCTGTGGGGTGACGAGGTCGATCGTCTCACGGTGTTCGGCGTCAACGACCAGCGATCGACCGGCGACATCGACCAGGCGACCATCTTCCCGGCGCGTGAGTTGATGCCCACCGACGACGTCCGCGAGCGTGCGGCCTCACTCGTCGCGACCGAGCCGTGGGGCCGCGAGCAGTGGGAGCGCCTCGCCGAGGGGACCCACTTCGAGGGGATGGAATCGTGGGTCCCGTGGCTGGTCGACGACGACACGCTCATCACCGACGTGCTCCCCGAGCAGGCCAAGGTGCTGCTCGTCGAGCCGCGGCGCATGCGCGACCGTGCGATCGACCTGCTGGCAGAGGAGGACGACCTCGCCAAGGCGCTGGCATCGACCTGGGCCCGTGACCCCGACAAGGCGTTCCCGAGGTTGCACGCCGACGTCGACCGTCTGCTGTCCTCGTCGGCCACCGGCTCGTTCTGGACGATCGACGTCGGCGTGCAACCTCGGGAACGCCTTGTCGGGGTCACGGGCCCAGGTCGATGCCAGCGCCTTGGCGAGGTCGTCCTCCTCTGCCAGCAGGTCGA
>JAAUYD010002916.1_pt1 | contig 19475 bp, 17 predicted proteins | sample 7278101 | NCBI WGS metagenome assembly JAAUYD01 (sample SAMN14350128, study PRJNA611818) | marine sediment metagenome | isolation source: surface marine sediment (0.6m) | place: French Polynesia: Moorea | collected 2018-08
CATTTCACGGGCATTGTTTTCTTCCACCATCTTTCCATGCCGCAACACCATGATGCGGTCGGCAATCTGAGCCACCACTGCCAAATCATGGGTTATATAAATGGCCGCGGTATTAAGTTCATCCGTTATTTTTTTTATGGCGGCCAAAACCTCTATTTGTGTTGTGACATCAAGGGCCGTTGTGGGTTCATCGAACACGATGATATCCGGCTGGCAAGCCATGGCCATCGCGACCATGGCCCGTTGCAGTTGACCTCCCGATACCTGGTGGGGATAGCGGTAACCGATATTTTCAGGGTCCGGTAGAAGTAATTGACGATAGGTATCAACGGCCTGTTTTTCTGCGGTATTAAAATCCATGATACCATGCTGGACGGGGGCCTCGGCATATTGATTGATCAATCGATGGGCCGGATTGAACGACGCTGCGGCGCTCTGAGCGACGTAAGCGATACGGGTTCCCCTTATTTTACGCTGCTCCTGAGAAGACATTTTCAATAGCGACATCCCATCGAACACGATCGAACCAGATGATATCCGGCAACCCTGGCGAGTATAGGCCATTGCCGCAAGCCCCAGAGTGGATTTGCCCGCACCTGATTCACCGATCAGGCCAATAACTTCTCCTTTATTTAAAGAGAAGCTGATCTCTTTAACGATGGTATTCCATTGGTCATCGCTATAGCCTTCAATAATTAAATTTTTTATATTTAAAAGTGGTTTCATATAAAAATGATCATTTAATATTATAAAGCCTGATCCCTTCTAATTGTAGTCTTTTAGTCCGCTGGCAATATGTAAAAACCAGTCAACCACCAAGTTGACGCCAACCGTTAAAAAAGCGATCGCAGCTGCGGGCCATAATGGTGTCAGGATTCCAAATGTAATAGCCCCGGCATTCTCTCTGACCATGCCTCCCCAATCTGCCGTAGGCGGTTGAATACCGAGCCCTAAAAAGCTTAATGCTGCAATAAAGAGAAAAACAAAGCAAAACCGCAAACCGAATTCTGCAACCAGCGGCGGCATGGCATTGGGTAAAATTTCGTGTCGCATCAGCCACCAAAGTCGTTCGCCTCGTAACCGGGCGGCCTCGACAAATTCCATGACTTCAATATCCATGGCCACCGCCCGTGATAGCCGATAAACACGGGTGCAATCGAGTAATGCAATGACAACAATTAGGGCTGGAATTGAGGTGCCGACAACGGACAAGACCATCAACGCAAATATCAAAGTTGGAAACGCCATAAGGATATCCACCACCCGGCTTAAAAAGAGGTCAAACCAGCCTCCCAATGTGGCCGCCAAAAAACCGAAAATAGTCCCTATCAAAAAAGAAAACAGCGTAGTGACAAAGGCGATCGCGATGGTATTGCGCGCACCATAGACAAGGCGAGTGAATAGATCGCGACCCACCTGATCGGTTCCCAGTAAGTGTGAGCTGCTGACAGGCGCCCAAACATCCCCGACGATTTCGGTCTCGCCATAAGGGGAAATAACCGGAGCGAAAGAGGCCGCCAGGATGGTAATCAAAATCATTCCAATGCCAACGCGGGCACTGAACGGTGAATCTTTTAGTGAGTGAAAAAATGCTGTCATGATTATTCCTTACCGGGGAACACGTAGTCGCGGATTGCTAATAATCGATAGAAGATCAGCCAACATATTGAGCACCACATAGGTTGTCGCGAATATCAAACCGCTGGCTTGAACCACCGGGATATCGCGTTTGGTGACCGAGTCCACCAACAGTTGGCCCATCCCCGGATAGGCGAAAACCACCTCAACAATAACGACGCCGGCTACGAGGTAAGCCAGATTCAGGGCCACGACATTGATGACCGGAGAAAGGGCGTTTGGAAATGCGTGCCTTACCACAACACGCAACCGATCGATTCCTTTCAATCGCGCCATTTCGATAAAGGGGCTGGATAGAATATTGATAATGGCGGCCCGGGTTTGACGCATCATATGAGCTACAACGACCATCGTCAGGGTTAGACAAGGAAGCGCAATGGCATGAATCTTTTGCCAGAATGACATCGAGTCGTTGATATTGGATATACTCGGGAAAATGATGAGCTGTACGGAAAGTAGCACAATTAGGATATATGCTACGAAGAACTCGGGAAACGAAATCGTGCTGAGCGTGACCATGGAGATAAAGCGATCAAAAAAGCTGTTGCGATACAATGCCGCCAGAATGCCAAGCAGAATGGAAACCGGAACCGCCACAACCGCTGTTACCACTGCCAAAAAAAGCGTATTTGCAAACCGCCATCCGATCAAATCGCTAATGGGACGGTTGTTCGCCAAAGAATTTCCCAGATCACCCCGAAAAATATCTCCCAACCAGGCCAGATAGCGTGTATGGGGCGGAAGGTCGAGTTTGAGCTCTTTTCGAAACGCTTCAACGGTTTCGGGGGTGGCGTTCTGACCGAGAATTTCCTGGGCCAGATCACCCGGTAAGAGTTCGATCCCTACAAAAATCATGACGGAGATAACCAGAAGGGTCAAAACTCCCAGCCCCAACCGCTTGATGATCAATGAGAAAAGCGAATTCATTATGATTTGAACCACCAACGCTCAGCACACCTGAATCCGTCCAGTTCCCAGTTGACCCCCAACTTGTCATGACCGATTTTGTCTGATGCGGCCGAGAGGTCAGCGGCAAACATGGGGACGACAACCCCGCCATCATCCCGGACCAGGGATTGCATTTCAGCATACATTTGGCGACGTTTCGTTTCATCCAGCTCGGCCCGGGCCGCCACCAATAATTCGTTGAACTTTGGATTTTTCCAATAGGTGTCATTCCAGTCTGCATCAGCGGCATAGGCGGTGCTGAACATCATGTCCTCGGTCGGGCGTCCACCCCAGAAAACGGCACACCAGGGCTTTTTCAGCCAGACATTACTCCAGTAACCGTCATTGGGCTCGCGCACGATATTTATATTGATGCCAGCTTTGGCAGCGCTTTCTTTATAAAGCACCGCTGCGTCCAGTGCACCACCATAGGCGGCTTCTGCAGCACTTAAGTCAAAAGTCAGGTCGCCTACGCCGGCCTTCTTGAGGTGAAATTTGGCTTTATCGGGATCAAATTGGCGTTGAGGCAGATCAGCGGCATGGTAACGATTGGCCGCTGAAATGGGGTGATCGTTGCCGACCACACCGTGTCCTCGTAATATAGTTTTGACCATCTGCTCGCGATCGATGGCATATTTTAGGGCCAGCCGGACATCATTATTATCATATGGGGCCGTGTCACACCGCATGGCATAGGTGTAGTGCTTAAATCCGTTTTGCTCCATCACCTGGACACCTTTTGACCGTTTCAACAGGTGAACCGTTTTTAACTCACAGCGGTTCATGACATCAATTTGCCCTGTTTTTAACGCATTGGTGCGGGCATTGACGTCGGCAATCCCAAGTGTTTCAACCTCATCGAACCAGGACCGGTTGGCCTTAAAGTAATTGGGGTTGCGCACGGCAAAAGCCCGGACCCCGGGCTCAAAATCTTTAAGCATATAGCCGCCAGTACCGATTCCATCTAAAAATGTATCGTTGGCCGGCGATATGGTCAGATGATAGTCGCTTAGTATATAAGGAAAATCAGCGTTACCGCCTTTTAGGATAAAAATCACTTTATCCTTACCATCCTTTTTCACATCAGCAATGGGTTCGACAATGCCCTTGGCGGCCGATTTGGTGGCATCACCACGGTGGTGGTTGATAGAGTAGATGACATCATCGGCGTCCATGGTTTTGCCGTTATGAAATTCAACCCCTTTGCGCAAAGTAAAAATCCATTTTTTAGCATCGGGGGAGGCTTCCCAGCTTTCGGCCAGTTCCGGAATCGGCTTGGAGTTGTTATCAATTTCAACCAGAGTGTTGCGGATTTGCCCCTGGTTGACCACTTGAAGCATCATATCGGTGATAGTCGCGGGATCCAGAGAATCTGTTGTGGATCCGCCCGCCAAACCGATTCGTAGCCGGCCTCCTTTCTTTGGAGTGGCGGCTAGCGCATTTTTACTAATCGGCATGGGAGATATGGCCACCATTAGACCCAGGGCTGAAGTCCGGGCTAAAAATTCGCGACGTGATATCTTCCCTGATTTGAATAGGCTTTCTAATTTATTTAGCTTCGGCATCTCCTCTCCTTTCGGTTATAGATTACCAGTATAAGGCGTTGCAATCGAATGATAATCAGACACTCTTTTTTAATTTAAATTGGCTTATTTCTTTAAACTGGTCCGGATTCAGTTCTAAAGGTATCTCTTCCACATCTTCGGTATCGATGAGATCGACGATCTGCTGCATTGCCATTCCCAGGATCTCAACGTGCTGCGGTTCTAAATCAGCCAGTTCGGATATAATTTTTTTTTCGATAGGGTCAGGAATATTTTTACTAAGCTGCTGCCCGCTATCGGTCAGGGCTATCAAAGTCACCCGTCGATCGTCTTCCTTGCGGGTACGTACAACGTACTTTTTCTTTTCAAGGCGGTCGATGATTCCGGTAATATTGGAAGGTGTCACGTACATTCGGCGGCTGAGTTCTGCCGATGATAAGTTGCCATTGTTCGCTAGTAACCTCAAAACAGCACTTTGGGGACCAGTCAGGCCGTATTTTTTAGCCATTTTCATCGTGTCCAGGTAAACAGCGCGAACCAATTTTCGAATCGATCCGACCAACTCGTTGATAACAACCTGATTTTGTGGATTCATAGAAAAGCCTCCCTATTCCGGGACTTTGTAACAGACAACAAGATTAAATATTTAAGCATTAATAGTCAAGGCTTTAATAATATATAAATAAATAATTAATACTTTCATAATATTTTGTCTTGCCCATTTTTCAAATTGGCTGATCGCACCAAAAAAATCGCTTTCAATGATTACCAATAGACCAAATATGTCCATTTAACACTATCTCGTGAATGTGCTATCGTTTGGTTTTATATATATTATTAAAAACGTGAAAAATTTGGAGGCACAAACGCTGATGAAATCCAACCCCGATTATATTCGTGAATTATATCACGTTGTAAATACAAGCCCTTATCCCACCCACATGGCGATGCGATTAAAAGAAATCGATTTGGATCGGGCCGTGATCCAGTTGAACGCAGATCGCTGTCACCTGCAGCCGTATGGTATCGTTCATGGGGGAGTGGTCGCCACCCTGATCGATACGGCAACCTTCTGGGCCGTATTTATGCGAATTCCGGAGCCGGATGGTTTGGTCAATATTGATTTGAAATTGAATTATTTAAAATCGGTTCAAAAGGGTCGCTTAAGCGCCGAGGGCCGGTCGATTCGATCGGGGAAAAAAATCAGCTATGCCGAAGCAAGTGTGAGAAATGAGGATGGTGATCTTATCGCGCATGGCACGTCCACGTTGATGACCCTGCCCGGCAAGGGATTAACAATGAAAAACAAGAAGTTCATTTAAGGGGAGGGTTATTTATGACACTCATCTCGGTAGATCAAGAAAAATGCAATCGTGACGGCATTTGCGCGGACATCTGCCCGGCAAAGATTATTGAAATCAAAAATGCGGGCGCATATCCAACGTTGCTTAAAGACGGGGAGCAGGCTTGCATACGATGCGGTCACTGTGTGGCGGTATGCCCTCAGGGGGCCATGTCACATCAGACGATGGGAGTAGAAGATTGTCCTGTGGTTCAAGACGATCTGTTGCTAAATGCGGAACAGATGGAGCAGTTTTTACGATATCGCCGGTCCATACGTGCTTATAAAAAACGTGCTGTGGATAAAAAGACATTGACCCGGATAATCGATATTGCCCGTTATGCACCAACCGCCAGAAATCTCCAACCGGTCCGTTGGCAGGTGATTTACAATAGAGACGATGTTCATGACCTGGCCGGGCTGGTGGTTGATTGGATGCGCGATCTGATTATATCGCAGTCACCCCTGGCCGCGGCCATGCATCTGGACAAAATCGTTGCCGCCTGGGAAGACGGGAAGGATCGGGTGTGCCGAAATGCACCCCATTTGGTAGTGGCCCATGCCCATAAGGAAGATCGTACCGCCACGGTGGCGTGCACCATTGCGCTTTCCTACTTTGAGTTGGCCGCCGTTCCTTTGGGGGTTGGCGCCTGCTGGGCGGGGTATTTCAATGCCGCTGCCAACCTGTGGCCACCATTACAAAAAGCCCTGGCGCTTCCAAATGACCATGCCGCCTTCGGGGCCATGATGGTGGGCTATTCAAAGTATCGATACCGTCGCCTGCCCCTTCGAAAAGATCCGAAGATCACCTGGCGATAGGCGATTTACAAGAGAGGATAAAATGAAAAAAGCTAAAAAATCACTGATGATCAAAGGGGGTGCCGATTACCACTGGAAAACCGCCTATGATCGCGATCACATGGGTGGTCACTATATGGACTGGGCCAATCAGCCAACCCCTTTTAAGCAATACCGCAAGCTTTTGGTTGAGCCCTTGACTCCTGTGACCGGTTTTCCCGATGTGTCTTTGTGGTCGATTGTGTCACCGTCGAAAACGATACCCGAATCTTTTGCGCTTGACGCAGACCGTCTCGCGCGGATTTTGTATTTGACTGGTGGCATCACCGCCCGAAGTAGGCAAGGGGGGCAGGATTTTTATTTTCGCTCCCAGGCATCGGCCGGTGCTCTTTATCCTACCGAAATATATATGGGTGTTTTTGAAGTTGATGGTATCAAGCCGGGGGTTTACCATTTTGGCGCAGACCATTTTGGCTTGACACCGCTTAGGCAAGAACCGATGGGCCACTTTCCGAATGATCTGGGCTCGGCTGTTCAACCCAAGCGGTCACCGGCCGTATCCTTTTACCTTTCCGGCATTTTTTTTAAAAGCGCGTGGAAATATCGGGCGCGAGCCTTTAGATACGTACTTTTGGATACTGGTCATGTTTTGGAGAACCTGGTTTTGGCGTTGGCGTCGGAAAATATTGCGTTTACCTGCCACTATGTTTTTAACGATCCCATTGCATGCGACCTGATTGGCTTGGATACCAAAAGGGAAGCGGGATTGGTATGTCTGCATGCGGGCGTAAGTCAAAAAATGGCGTCACCTTCGTCTTCGAAACCGGCGCCCCTGCCCCCCGACATCATCACCGCCGGAAGGGTCTCCAATGCCGAGGTGAGCTACACAGAAATTGTTGGCGCATACCGGTCAGGTTGCCATCCGGTTGTACCTGAAGACCGGTTGGTCGTGAGCGCCGGTGATATCGGTGTTACCTGTGCCACCTGGCATGCCATTGGGGCGGGTGAACCGGATGATAAACCACAGCCGTTTGCCTGGTCCGTTCTAAACCGACGCTCCCGGCGAAACTTTGTCAAGCATTCCCTGGATCAAGATACCTTCGTGCAAATGCTCGATCTTTTGTGTCGCGCGTACGGGCAAAGTGGATATGATGATCGGTTTGCGTGTCTGCGATTGGGGTTTTTAACCGCAAATATTCAAGGTGTTGAAAGCGGATTTTATCTGCTTGATCCGGAAAAAAGGCGATACGGCCTGGTTCAATCGGGGCATTTCATCGATTCAATGACATCGGTTTGCCTGGACCAGCGTTGGCTGGCTCACACAGCGATCCATTTTCTCTTAATGGCGAACCTGAAAGAAGTCGACGCCCGTCACGGTCCGCGTGGCTATCGTTACGCCATGCTCAATGCCGGTCGCTTGGGTCAGTTAATCTATCTGGGAGCCACGGCCCTGGGGCTGGGTTGTTGTGGTATTGGGGCTCTCTATGACGGAGAGGCGCAAAATTTATTGGGTCTCAATGAAAATTCCGCCCTACTATATCTTTTGGCGACGGGACCGGTGAAAAGATTGTAGTGAGATGCCGCTTCCGTCTAAAAGCTTCAGACAGCCAATTTTCTAAACATCAATTGTTCCAGCATGAACAAACTTCCCATTGTCACTGTACCATTCAATCGATCGGTTAGACGGGTCGCTTCTTAAAGAAATCGAGGACAAATTGAATATGTTGCTGCATGGATGAAAACGCCCGTTCTTCATCATGTTTTTTAACGGCTTCGTAAATTTGGGCGTGCTGGTTTAAAATGTGATCGATGTTTGATGGGATTTCGTATAAATTCTTTAAGTTTTCCTTTATTCCAAAAAATAGAAAATCAAAGATATCTTTCATCAAATAGATCTGAACCGGATTTTTAGAAGCGTAAGAGAGGGCCATATGAAAAGATACATCCGCTTCGGTGCCCAATCGCCCGGATTTCACCTCAAGGCGCATGTCGTCAATGCTTTTTTCTAAAAAGCTGATATCCTTGGCATCCGCCCGTTGCGCGGCCAGGCCGGCGGTATGACACTCCAGACCCATACGGACCTCCAGCAAATCTTCCAACTGGGCGTGTTCAACTGCCATGGCGGCGGCGAAAGGGTTGTTTTCAATGGTGTCACGGCTACGAACAAATGTCCCCTGACCTTGTTTCTGCTTTAAAAAGCCCAGGACGACGAGTTTGCTGATGGCGTCTCTCACCGTGGTTCGGCTGACTTCCATCGCCTGAGCCAGTTCTCTTTCGGGCATCAATTTTTCTCCGGGTTTGAGCTCACCACGAAAGATAAGTTCCTGGAGCTGTTCGAGTACCTGGTCAGCAATGCGTTTGGGCTTAATAAGTGACAGGGGACGTATCATATGACCCGCTAATTGCGTTTTTCATGTAGAATAACTGCACGTCATGAATTGGTATGACCAATGATCATTGAAATTGGATCCGTGAGTTATTTTCAGTCATTCTTTGCGGATACTATATCAAATTGTTGTTTTTTGCACAACAGATGGAGATTTGACTTGACACAAATTCCATATCTTCTTATTGGTATTACCAATTGTAGTGTTTTAAATAAAGAATTGATGATTAACAGAGATCATGATGACCTCCTCGTTTTTCCCTGCTAAAACCGTCTATTTTTTCGGGACCTGCCTGATTGACGCCTTTTATCCTCAGGCCGGCCTGGCGGCCATTCGATTGTTAAAAAGATTTGGGGTAAAAGTTATTTTTCCGCCAGCGCAATCATGCTGTGGACAACCGGCATATAATTCCGGTTTTCCCGATGAAGCGCGTGCTGTGGCTAAAAAACAGATTCGTATCTTTTCTAAGCCCTTGCCCATTGTTGTGCCATCGGGATCTTGCGCGGGTATGATGAAATATCATTACCCCAAATTGTTTGACCCAAGCCCTGAAGCATCGGCGATTAGCTCCTTTTCCGATCGGATTATCGAGTTGGGTCAATTTCTTCACCGAGAACTCAAAGTTCAACTGATCGATAAGGGCCCGCCCACGACGATTACCTGGCATTCATCTTGTCATGCGTTGCGGGAAATGGATGCCATCGGGGATGCCAAAGCCCTTTTGGGACAGCTTGAGAACGTTGATATGGTGCCCCTCGAAAGGGAAACCGAGTGTTGCGGGTTCGGCGGGACATTTGCCGTCAAACAGACGGCCATTTCGGCAGCGATGGTTACCGATAAGGTCGATGACATTATAAATACCGGTGCCAAATATGTCATCAGTGGGGATAGTGGGTGTCTAATGAACATTGCCGGTGCCATGGATAAGCGGCGGGTGCCGGTCAAAACACTTCACCTGGCGCAGTTTATATGGGAGCGGATTAATGGATCATCTAAACCATCCAGTTAAATCAAATCATGCGGCCAGATTTAATTTCAAGGAGAATGTCACCGGCGCTTTGTCCAATTTACAGCTCCGGCAGAACCTGCGAGCGGCTATGGACACGCTGATTGAGAAGCGCCGGGCGGTGTTTCAGGATGCCGATGAGATCGAAGGCCTCAGAAATCAGGGTGCCGCCATCAAGCGTCGGGCGCTGGCTCAACTCCCGCATCTGTTGAAAACCCTTGAGCAAAACCTCGTTAAAAACAATGTCAAAGTCCATTGGGCCGAAACCACTGATCAGGCCAATCAAACCGTGCTCGAAATTATGCGATCGCATAAAGCCACGCGTCTGGTAAAGGGTAAATCAATGGTTTCCGAAGAGATGCATTTAAACGCATTCCTTGAGACCCACGACATCGAATCCATGGAAACCGATCTCGGGGAATACATCATTCAACTGGAAAATGAACCGCCATCCCATATTATCGTACCGGCTATTCATAAAAATAAAGACCAAATCGCTCAAACGTTTCATGATAAAATTCCCGATGCTCCCTATACAGAGGATGCCGAGGAATTGACTGCCATCGCCAGGCAAACGCTGCGCCACAAGTTCCTAAAGGCTGAAGTGGGCTTGAGCGGGGTTAACTTTGCGGTGGCCGAAACAGGAACCCTTTGCCTGGTTGAAAACGAGGGCAATGGGCGCATGTGTACGACGGTACCGCCGGTTCATATCGCCGTCATGGGGTTGGAGAAGGTGGTGGAAAAGGTGAGCGACTTACCGCCGTTGCTGCGATTGTTAACCGGATCGGCCACGGGTCAAATGATCACCACCTATGTTAATTTAATATCCGGCCCTCGAAAGCAGGAAGAAAAAGACGGTCCTCGCGAAGTCCACTTGATCATTTTGGACAACGGCCGATCCCGTATTCTGGCCGACCCCGTGTTGCGTGAAACCTTGTTGTGCATTCGGTGTGGAACGTGTCTCAATCACTGTCCGGTTTATACGCGTCTGGGTGGCCATGCGTATGGCTTTGTTTATCCTGGCCCCATCGGTAAGATATTAACACCGCAAATGGAAGGGCTTGAAGCAGCCGGTGTTTTGGCGTCTGCTTCCAGTTTGTGCAATGCCTGCGAGGCGGTTTGCCCGGTCAAAATTCCCATACCAAATCTGCTTCGACGCTTGCGTAACGATCATGCCCAAAAAAACCCCAAACCGTCCAAAAGCTCCATTGAACGGATCGTTTGGAAGGGCTGGCAATTAATGAACACCGTACCCATGGTGAACACGTTGGCGGCACGGGCCGGTGGTTTTATGGGTGGCAGGTTGCCTAAAATAGGCCCACTCAAAGAGTGGACCACCATTCGAACGGCCCCTCGATATGCCCGTCAAACCCTGCATGATCAAGTTCGTTCTGAAGGGGTAGAAGATGCCTGAAAACGCCCGAACCAATATCTATAGACGTTTGCATACCGCTTTGGCCGACAGGCCGAAAACTCCGCTTTATGTATCCGAACAATTACCGCCATCAAGCCGGGATGATAAAGTAGAGCGACTGACCGAGCTTATGACCAGCGTACGCGCCGAAGTGATTCGGGTGGAGCACGCTCGCTGGCCGAAGGCCTTGACCGAAGTGATCAAGGCCAAAAAGATTACATCCCTTCTCTATGGTCCTGAAACGGACCTGGCCGCAGAGCTGGAAGGTGCCCGTCAAAATGGGACATGGGATGGGGATCTTTTAAAACCTTTTGACAAACGGGTAGAATCGTTTAAACCGGACCTGTTTGAAATGGATGCCGGGATCACAACGACACGCGGGGCCATCGCCGATCGAGGTGCACTAATCCTATGGCCCACCCCTCAAGAGCCGCGTCTGATTTCTTTAGTGCCGCCGATTCATATCGCCATCCTGGATGCCGACAAAATATACCGTTCCATGGAAGAAGCCATTTCCGACCAGAAATGGTCGAAAAAGATGCCCACCAATGTGGTCTTTGTTTCCGGACCTTCGAAAACTGCCGATATCGAGTTTACCTTGGTCTTCGGTGTTCATGGTCCCAGAGAACTCGTGGTCATTATTCGGGACAATTGATGCTGTCGGAACCATACCATAACCTTTATCAACAACTGGTCACTCGGATACCATCATCACGATTGGTCATCGATCCTTTGCGAACCCTGGCCTATGGTACCGATGCCAGTTTCTACCGTTTAATTCCCAAATTGGTGATAAAAACGGACAGCGAAGCAGAAATAGCTTTTATTTTAAAATCCGCCCATGAACTTCACCTTCCGGTTACTTTTCGGGCAGCCGGAACAAGCTTGTCCGGCCAGGCCGTGACCGATTCCGTTCTTGTTATCGGTGGAGATGCCTGGCACCAGTGCGAAGTTTTGGAAAACGGAAACAAAATCCGGTTGCAACCCGGTGTTATTGGTGCCCGGGCCAATCATATTCTATCACCGTACGGTCGTAAAATCGGACCCGATCCGGCATCGATCAATGCCGCTATGATTGGCGGTATCGCCGCCAATAACGCCAGTGGGATGTGCTGCGGAACAGCTCAGAACAGTTATCAAACCATTAGTAGTTTACGGCTCGTCCTGGCCGATGGAACGATTTTGGATACCGCCGATGCGAGCAGCCGTGCGTCGTTTGCATCCACCCACCCGGAATTTTTAGATGGGTTGCGTGAACTGGCCCGCCTGGTTAGCAAAGATACCGATTTGTCGTCCCGCATACTTCATAAGTACAAGATTAAAAATACCATGGGTTACAGCTTAAATGCCCTGGTGGATTTCGACGATCCCTTTGAGATGATCAACCATTTGATGATCGGTTCCGAGGGAACTCTGGGGTTCATGTCGGAAATCGTCTATCGTACTGTTGAGGAACACGCCCACAAAGCGTCTGCGCTGATGATATTTCCGGATATCGAAAATGCTTGCAAAGCGACGGCAATTTTAAAATCAACGCCGGTGGCGGCGGTAGAAATAATGGATCGGGCGGCCTTAAGGTCGGTGCAAAACAAAGCGGGCATGCCGGGATACCTTAAAACACTGTCTGATACGGCCACGGCTCTTTTGGTTGAAACCCGCGCCGGGGATTCGGCCACACTCACATCGCAAATCGAAACCATTACCCAAGCGATAAAAGATATCCCCTTGGTGTATCCGGTTGAATTCACCGATATGGAATCCGAATACGCCTTGTTGTGGAATATCCGAAAAGGACTTTTCCCTGCCGTTGGAGCCGTTCGTAAGATCGGTACCACCGTTATCATTGAAGACGTGGCTTTTCCAATCGATCGATTGGCATCCGCGACCATGGACCTTCAGGACCTGATGGCCAAGTATCATTATGATGAAGCGATTATTTTCGGACACGCCTTGGAGGGAAATCTTCACTTTGTTTTCACCCAGGATTTTAGCTCGGCTGACGAAGTGGAACGGTACCGGGCCTTTATGCATGATGTCTGTGAGATGGTGGTTGGACGTTATGATGGATCGCTAAAGGCCGAGCACGGTACCGGGAGAAATATGGCCCCTTATCTGGAGATGGAATGGGGGCCGACTGCTTACGGTCTGATGGAAAAAATAAAAAATATCTTTGACCCCAGAGGCATTCTTAATCCCGGTGTCATTCTTAATCCGAACCCTAAGGTACATATCGAGAACCTCAAGCCGTTGCCGCCAACGGACGCGATCGTGGATAAATGCATTGAATGCGGTTTTTGCGAGGCCATTTGCCCATCTAAAAGTTTGACATTGACCCCCAGGCAACGAATCACCTCCCAGCGGGAAATCTCTCGATTGAAAAACAGCGGTAATAATCCCAGGCGCTTGGCGGCGCTGAGCGATGGTTATGATTACCAGGGGGAGGCGACCTGTGCCACGGATGGTCTTTGCGCCTTGAGTTGTCCGGTTGACATTAATACGGGCGATTTAACCAAAGCACTCCGTGGGCTGAACGTTCAAAACCATCGCCATCAAAAGCTGGCCGGTTGGGTGGCCGATCATTTCGGCCTGGTGACCAAGGCGATGCGGACCGGACTGCACATCGCCCAAACGATTCATCGGTTGTTAGGAACGAAATCGATGACCCATCTTTCGGTTAAAGCGCGACAATTGGCTGGTAGCAGGTTGCCTATGTGGAACGCACAAATGCCCTCGGCAGCCCCATACCGGTCTTTCACCGGGTCGAGTCGTCGATCGGAAAATAATGTGGTCTATTTTCCAGCCTGTGTTAATCGAACAATGGGGCCGGCAACTGGTGACCCCTGTAGTGAACCGCTTTTCGATGTAACCCGACGTTTACTGGAACGGGCCGGGTTTACGGTGATTTTTCCTGATGACACCAATAAGTTGTGTTGCGGTATGCCCTTTGAAAGCAAGGGGTATTTTGAGCAGGCCGATCGCAAAGCAGCTGAATTGGAAAATGCCCTCTTTGCTGCTTCAGAGAATGGTAAATTTCCCATTTTATGTGATACCAGCCCTTGCCTTAACCGGATGCGGCATGCAATGAAGAACTTACGCTTGTACGATCCGGTAGAGTTCATACATGACGAGGTTTTAAACCGCCTCGATATAACCCCGATACCGGAGACGGTGGCCTTGCATGCAACCTGCAGTACTCGTAAAATGGGATTGGAAAACAAGTTGCTGGCCGTTGCCCGGGCCTGTGCCGAAAAAGTCGTCGTGCCGGAAATGATCGATTGCTGCGGTTTTGCCGGCGATCGCGGTTTTACCTACCCGGAGCTCAACGCCGCTGCGCTGGTCCACCTTCGGCCTGAGGTCGAAAACAGTTGTGTTGCCGGTTACTCAACCAGCCGCACTTGCGAGATCGGTCTGTCTTTACACAGCGGTATCAACTATCGATCCATCCTCTACTTGGTGGATCGGGTAAGTGGTGGCCGGTCCTCTATTTGACCGATTGGCGGATTGCCGGCAACCCCTCAGATCAATAAGATCGAATGCTCGTCAGATTTGCCAACTGGCCGATAGAAGTAAGGAGTTCCATGCTGAAAAAAGGCAATAGCTATCAAGAAGTTTACGATGCGTTTTCCTGGCAAATTCCCGAACAATATAATATCGGCGTGGATATCTGCGATAAACATCCTGCCGGTCGTAATAAGACGGCATTGATTTATGAAACCGATGATGGTGACGTCAACACATTCACTTTTGGCGATTTTATCAAATGGTCCAATCAATTTGCTAACGTGTTGACCGCTCACGGTGTGAGCCGGGGTGACCGCGTGGGGATATTACTTCCCCAATGCCCCGAGACCGCCATCGCCCATATCGGTGTGTATAAAACAGGTGGTGTTGCGATACCCCTGTTTACCCTTTTTGGGCCGGATGCATTGAAATATCGCCTGGGAAATAGTGAAGCGCGATGTCTGGTGACCGATAAACAAAGTCATTCAAAAATAGCCGAAATTGCCGATGCGTTGCCCCATCTGAAAACGGTATTTCTCATCGACGGGCCTGCTGATGAATGTGGCGTTGATTTCTGGGAAGCGCTGGCCAAGGGGTCTACAAATTTTACCCCGGTAAAAACTCGGGCCGATGATCCGGCGTTGATTATTTATACCTCCGGCACCACGGGGCCTCCCAAGGGGGCCTTGCATGCCCATCGCACTTTATTGGGCCACTTGCCGGGAGTGGAGTTTCCACACAACTTTTTTCCCAAAAAAGGAGATCTTTTCTGGACTCCGGCCGATTGGGCGTGGATCGGTGGGTTGATCGATGTTCTTTTTCCCAGCTGGCACCACGGTGTTCCCGTGGTGGCATATCGCGGCAGGAAATTCGACCCGGAATTTGCTTTTCACCTCATGGCCAAGCACCGCATTCGCAACACATTCATTCCGCCCACAGCTTTAAAATTGATGCGTCAGGTCGCGGATGTTGAAAGAAATCGGCATTCGTTTTCCTTACGCACCATCGCCAGCGCCGGTGAAACGTTGGGCGAGGAGCTGTTTGACTGGGGCAAATCTGCGCTCAATGTGGCCATCAACGAGTTTTACGGACAGACCGAATGTAATTTGATGGTATGCAATTGCGCTGAAATCATGCCGGTACGCCCCGGATCCATGGGGCGTCCCGTGCCCGGGTTCGCCGTTGAAATCATCGATGATTCCGGGCAGGTGCTGCCTTCAGGGAAACCGGGAAATATAGCCGCATCCCGGCCTAATCCGGTCATGTTTCTTAACTATTGGAAAAATGATGAAGCTTCCAAAAACAAATTTATCGGCGACTGGTGTCTCACCGGAGACATTGGCATCAAGGACGAAGACGGGTATTTATGGTTTGTGGGCCGGGAGGACGACCTGATAACAAGTGCCGGTTATCGGATCGGACCAGGCGAGATCGAAGACTGCCTGATCCGTCATCCGGCAGTGGCCTTGTCCGCCGTAGTTGGCAAACCGGACCCGGTTAGAACCCAAATTATCAAGGCCTTTATCATTCCTAACGATCATGTCGTTCCAGATGAACACCTTGAAAATGAGATCAAAGACTTTGTCCGGCAGCGTCTGGCTGCCCATGAATATCCTCGGGAGATTGAATTCGTCACGGACCTCCCAATGACGGCCACAGGTAAAATAATCCGTAAGACACTTCGCGAAAATGAAATGAAAAACAACTTAAAACCATAATAATAAGATCTTATCGAAACGCTAAATCAAAGAAGGGTTAAAAGATGACAAATTTATCAATCGGTCCAAATGATGCGATTTATTATGAGTACCAGCCCCCCGCATCGGAAACAGGATGCACTTTTGTATTTTTTAACGCCCTTACCGGAGACACGACGGCCTGGGAAGCGGTGATTGGTCCTCGGGTACGGGAAGCCGGGCACGGCACCTTGGCATTTAATTTTCGCGGTCAGACAAATAGTCCTTTTTCACCGCAAGAGGTGTTGGGGGCCGACCTGATAACCGCCGATGCGGGTTTGTTAATGGAGAAAGTAAAACCCGTTCGTCCCGTATTGGTGGGGCTATCCATCGGAGGTCTTTTTGCCGCTCGTTGTTACCTTCAAGGTACCTCGGCAATCGGCCTGGTATTGATTAATACGTTGCGACGCATTGGGCCCCGGCTGCAGTGGATCGGTGATGCCCTTGTGCGAGCGGCAGAAGTCGGCGGCCTGGATCTTTTTCGAGACCTTTTTTTACCCCTTTTGATGAATCAGGAATGGCAATCAACCAATCGAAATAATTTTCTCCTGCCTGATGCCAACTATACCCCGCTGGATCGCGAAAGCGGGCCCTACAAGCTACTTGCGGGGGCCGGCCGGGACGCCGATTATGATCTGCCCTACGAAGCGCTTCATTTACCTACCCTGGTCATTACCGGCCTCGAAGACCACGTGTTTCTGGAAATGGATGTTGTAAATGAGCTATTTACGAGGTTACCCCGGGGTGTGCGAATCGATATGCCTAATGCCGGGCATCTGATACCGGCCGAACGGCCCGAGGCATTGGCGGATGCGCTATTGAAATTTACGGAGGATTTATAAAATGGGACTATGGCATCGTTTTGCCTGGGTCGCCTATGGTGCTGTCTTTTTAGGCGTTTGCGGGCACGCATCATCCGAATTTGTGTCGGTCCTCTGCGGTGTTGGTGGGCCGGAGTTGTCGGTTTGGCGGTTTTTGCTAGGCGGCGCCGGCCTGATCATCCTCGCCCTTATTTTTCCTGCCAGCAGGAATCTGATCGCTCCTTTTAAAACAGATGCTCTCAAGTTAATTTGGCTGTCTATTTTGGGCGTCGCTTTGGGATATCTACTATTTCACTGGTCTTTGGATTATGCCTCGGTACCCCAGGTGGCGACGACGGTAACCACTATTCCCATATTTGTAGGATTGGTCAATTTATGGATTAACAAACAACCGTTTTCCACTGCCAAGGTCATCAGTGGCCTTTGCGCCATCATCGGTGTTGCCCTTTTGATTACCGACGGTTACCTGGCAAAACTGGCAGGGGCCGGTCAAAGCCTGATCGGTGTTTTGATGATCACCGCATGTGCGGCCGTGATCGCCGCCTATACAGTCATGGTTCGTCCCATTATCGTTAAATACGGGGCGTTGCGCATCACCGCCATCACTTTATTCATGGGGGCGCTGGGGTTATGGGCGGTTGTGGGGTTGTTTTGGAATATTTGGGTCAACCCGGCAACCCTTTTCGACCGTCCCATGGGGCAAAGCGCTTCCCTGATCACTCTGGCATTGTGGAATACCACGATCACCCAATTTTTATGGATAGGCGGGCTGGCCGCCGTTCCGGATATTACCCGTGGCAGTTATCTCTTTTTTCTTAAACCGGTTATCGCCGCTTGCCTGGCAGTGGTAATTTTAAATCAGACTTTAACGGCTTGGCAAATTTTGGCTATCGTTGTTATTTGTGCGTCGGTCCTGGTGGAGTTGTTGATGGCGCGATATCAAGCATCAAAGTAGAACATATCTCAAAAATAATCTAAGAGCTCCTGGCGGCGTTACGAACCGGCTCAAAATGCTCACATACGACTTGTATGCTCCGCTTTATCGCCGTTTCCCGCCTTGCCAGGAACCCTAATCTTAATTTTGAGATACATTCTAGTAAAAAGGATTAACAAGCAGTTGAAAAACGATATCGTCAAATGAAATGGGTAGTTGTTTATGTTGAGATTCTAATCTCCTAAAAAATAGTTTGCATAGGCATGCAGCGCCGGGGATCCACCGGTGTGGATAAAGAGAACTTTTTCATCCGGCTCGAAATAGTTTTTTCTTACCAGATCGATAAGGCCGGCCATGGTTTTTCCAGTGTAAACGGGATCCATCAAAATCGCTTCAGTTTCAGCCAGCATCTTCACAGCCTCGACCATGCTGTCGGTAGCCTGCGAATAGCCCGGGCCCACATAATCGCCGAAGCAAAGTACCGCTTCTCTGGGAATAGGGGTTTGCAGGCCAACCCTGGCAGCGACTTTCTCGACCAGTTCATAAACCAGTTTTTCTTGCTCCTCTTTGGGTCGGCTGACATTGATACCGATCACCGGGATCCGGCTGTTGTTACCATATAATCCAGTCACCAAGCCCGCATGCGTGCCGGTGCTGCCGCTGGCACAAACAACCCGATCAATGGAAATTCTATCATCGAATGTCTGCTTTAGGATCTCTTCGGCGCACGCGACATACCCGAGTGCGCCGATTTCATTGGAGGCGCCACCGGGAATGATGTAAGGATTGCCACCTTCAGCGGCCACCTTATCAGCAACCCCTTGCATGGCGGCCATCATGTCGGATCCACCTTTCACTACGGTTATGGAAGCGACGCCCAGCAGATGGTAGAGGAGGTTGTTCCCAGCCGCTTTTGGGTTGTAGCTGCCTTTTACCCGTTCTTCGAGAACCAGGTGGCACTTCATGCCCTCCTGAACAGCAGCAGCCAACGTCAACCGGCAGTGATTTGATTGAACCGCGCCGCAAGTGATCAGGGTGTCGGCACCTTTTTCCAATGCGTCGGCTACCACAAACTCAAGCTTACGGGTTTTGTTGCCGCCTCCGGCCGGGCCGATGAGATCATCCCGCTTCATGTACAATGTAGGCCCGCCAAGGCGTTTAGAAAGGTGGGATAGCTTTTCGATGGGGCTGAGAGCTGTAAGATACCTGCGGCGGGAAAATTTGGTTAAATCCATGGGTTACTCCTTTTATGGATACCTGAATTTTGTGTGAATATACATTGAAATAATATGAAGAATGCGACTGTTGCGATCCACATTCAAGCGGGTTCCTGGCCGGCACGACGAATGGCCGATCTGGCCAGTATCAACGGGCTGTCGAAATAAGGAACCGAAACATCCTTCTGG
>JAAUYD010237654.1_pt1 | contig 19471 bp, 17 predicted proteins | sample 7278101 | NCBI WGS metagenome assembly JAAUYD01 (sample SAMN14350128, study PRJNA611818) | marine sediment metagenome | isolation source: surface marine sediment (0.6m) | place: French Polynesia: Moorea | collected 2018-08
ACGTCGTTTTCGCAGGAATTCCGGCTGGCCGGCACGTTCGGCGAGAGCAGCAACTGGGTCGTCGGGGCCTACTACTTCGCCCAGGAGATCAAGAGCAATACGGTAACGGTCGGTGGCGCACAGCTGCAGGCATTTGCGGATCTTGGCGAGCAGTTCTCAGGCAGTCCGTTCACGCTGACCGATATCACGAATGCCGTTACAGGTATTTCTATCGCAACGAACGGCCTGATCCCGGTCGGCGCTCAGGCATTCCCGGAGGGCGCATTCGCCAACGACAACGTAACTCAGGACCATGACGGTTATGCCGTATTCGGCCAGGTAGACTGGGCGTTGAGCGATGCGGTGACCTTAACGCTCGGCGCGCGTTTCACGGACGAAACCAAGGACATTGACGCCGTCTACACGCAGACCAATCCGGGCACGAACCCGCCGGACTTTGCTGCCATCGGCGCGACGCTGGTCGGTTTCCAGGAGTTCCTCGCGGGCAACATCCCGGCGCCGCCGGATCCGACGCCGTTGCTCGCCGTGGCGCAGCCGAACGAATTCTGGGGCGGCTGGACCCTGCCGCCGTTCTCGCCCCGTCCGAACGTGCAGGATACGCTTGAGGACGACCAGATCACGGGTACCGCAAAGGTGACCTGGTTCGCCAATGACAGCACGATGATGTACCTGTCTTACGCGACCGGCTACAAGGCCGGCGGCACCAACGCGGACCGCATCTTCTACGACGCAGCTGATCCCGACAATCCGCTGTTTTCGCAGCTGTTCGACGCAGAGAAATCCACATCGATCGAGCTTGGTTACAAGGGCGACATCGGCGACAACATCCGCCTGTCGGCGTCCGTGTACCAGACAGATTTCGACGACTTCCAGGCGAATACGTTCGAAGGCTCGGGCTTCGTCCTGCGTAACGCGGGCGATCTTGAGATCAAGGGCGTCGAGCTCGAGTGGATCTGGCAGGTCATGGAGAACACCAGCGTCACAGGTTACTTCGCACACAACGAAGGCGAGTACATCACGTTCCCGAATGCCGTGGCCTGGGATGCCACACCGTTCCATAGCCCGGGCGTGACCGATGACGGTGATCGCAGCGGCGAGTCCCTGCCCTACAATCCGGAAGACCGCTTCCAGATCTCGCTGACGCAGAACTTCCCGATGGGCGCTAACAACCTGTTTTTCCGCGCCGACTACGCGTGGGCATCGGAAACAGCGACGGACGGCGATAACGACCCGCTGACTGTTCAGGATGACTTTGGCATCCTGAACCTGCGCGTCGGCATGGATCTCGATGACTGGAATTCGACGATCACGCTGTGGGGCCGCAACGTTACGGATGAGCGTTACTACAACGGCTCGTTCGATCCGCCCCTGCTCGACTTCGGACGGATGAATTCCTATCCGTCGGAAGTAGCCACATACGGCATCACGTTCCGCAAGAACTGGGACTGATCCGGTAACAGACTAGGGGCGGCAGGATTTCCTGCCGCCCTTTTTTATCGCCGCAACACCATGCCGCGGAGCACTTATGCCTGATTCGACATTGCGCGTAGCACTCGCACAGATCGCACCAGCCTGGCTGGACCGCGACGCAACGCTCTCCAAGGTCATCAACTGGATCGGCAAAGCGGCCGCGGATGCAGCCGATCTCGTTGTCTTTGGCGAGGCACTGGTACCCGGCTACCCGTTCTGGGTGGAGCGCACTGGCGGTGCGGAATTCGAGTCGCCGTTGCAGAAAGCGCTGTTCGCACACTATGTCAGCCACGGCGTCTGCATCGAGGATGGCGACCTCGACAGCGTGTGCGCGGCTGCGCGCCAACACGAAATCGCCATTTATCTCGGCGTCATGGAACGCGCTGCAGGCCGAGGCCGGCACAGCCTGTACTGCTCGCTCGTCTATATCGACAATGCGGGCGCAATTCGCTCCGTGCACCGCAAGCTGATGCCGACGCACGAGGAGCGGCTGGTCTGGGCTATCGGCGACGGGAACGGCCTGCGCGCACACTCGCTTGGCGCTTTCATGGTGGGCGGCCTCAACTGCTGGGAAAACTGGTTGCCGCTGCCGCGTGCCGCACTGTATGCGCAGGGCGAGGACCTGCACATTGCCGTCTGGCCGGGGAATCGCCGCAATACCGAAGACATCACGCGTTTCGTTGCGCGCGAGAGTCGCTCCTACGTGGTTAGCGTCGCTGGGTTAATGCGCCGGGAGGACATTGACGCGTCGCTGCCGCACGCGGAACTGCTGCTCGAGGCCGCCGACGACGTCATGGCCAATGGTGGCTCCTGCGTCGCGGGTCCAGATGGAGAATGGGTGCTGGAACCCGTTACCGATACGGAGGTGCTCAGGATCGTCGAGATCGATCACCTGCGCGTGCTCGAGGAGCGGCACAGCCTCGACGTGGTAGGTCACTATTCGCGCCCGGACGTCACGCGGCTTGTCGTCAATCGCAGGCGCCAGACCACGGCGGAATTCGACGACTGATACGCCCTATTTCTTCGGCGTACCCGGGCCAATCAGGAACCAGACAATCAGGCCCACCACCGGGAAAATCGCGACGATCGCAATCCAGAATATCTTCTTGATGTCTTCTTCCGAGCTGTTCCAGATCTGGATCGCCGCGTAGATGACGATCGCGAGGTGAATCAGGCCCCATATTCCGAGATCACCCATCGTTGCTCCCCTCCTCATCGAAGAAATACATGCCGAGCGTTTCGGCGACACAGGCCGGCTTGCGCTCGCCCTCTACCTCCAGGCGAACCTCCGAGGTCAACAGCAAGGCCCCGGCGCGGCGACGCGCCTGCAGGACGGTTGCCCGGGCTCGCAGCTTTGCACCAACCGGCACGGGCGTATAGAAGCGCACCTTGTTGAGGCCGAAATTGATCGCCCGCGCGAGGTTCTCGACCTCGACGAAGTTGCCCGTCAGCGCCGGTATCAACGCGAGGGTCAGGTAACCATGAGCGATCGTCTTGCCATTCGGCATTTCCTTCGCTGCCCGCTCGGTATCAACGTGAATCCACTGATAGTCGGCCGTCGCCTCCGCAAACTGGTCTATGCGATGCTGGTCGACCACGATCCAGTCGGACAGCCCGACCTCCTGGCCCTCCAGCGCTTTCGCATCGTCAATAGATTTGATGATCTTCATCGCGGTAGTGATACCTGATGCCCGTCTATTTCTCAATCCCGTGCTTCATGCCGTGACTCGCGCAGCGCTCGCAATTGACCCATCCGGAGTCGCCGTTGACGTAGTGCTCTTTCTTCCAGATCGGCAACCGCACCTTGATCTCATCGATGATGTAGCGACACGCGCGGAACGCCTCGTCGCGGTGTTTCGCCGCGACACCGATCCAGACTGCACACTCACCCAGTTCGAGGCGGCCGACGCGATGCACGCAGCGCGCTTCGAGAAAGGGAAACTTTGCACGGGCTTCTGCGATCACCTTTTCACCCTCCCTGATACAGAGCGGTTCATAGGCCTCATACTCGAGTCGCTCGACCTCGTGCCCTTCGTTCTCGTTGCGAACCCAGCCTTCGAACGCGCAATAGCCGCCCGCCGCCGGATTGGCCAGGGAGGCCTGCAGGGACGCCGTTTCTATCGCCGCATCGGTGAGCTCCATCATGTCAGCCACCCGCGACCGGCGGGAACAGCAGCACGGTATCGCCGTCACTGACCGGCGTATTCCAGTCTGCCAGTCTGTCGTTTACCGCGACTTTGCAATGCCCGTTTGGCTCCGCAGATCCGTGACGGTCGCGCGTCTGTTCGAAGACATCCGCGGTCGTGTCGACATCCAGACTCAGCGTCTCCTCGGCGACGCCGGCATGTTCACGAAACATCGCGAAGTAGCACACGGTGACGTTTTTCATGAAGCCGCCTCGAGAATACTCTCGGCAAGATCGTCCGGCGTATTGACGTTGTCGAGCGACCGAGGATCCAGCTGCTCGATCAGGCAGGTATCGGAGCGAATCAGGATCTTGCGCGGGCAGCGGATGCCGTCATCAACAAACTCACGCAAGACCGTATCAGTGCCGGAACGATACACGGCGCACAACGGCTCAGGCAGGTGATCGTGGCTGCTGATGTACGCGGTAAAAGGATGCTCAAACGACTGTTTGTCGATCAGGTGACGCAGCGTCATGGCGCCGATATTCGGCAAGTCGCAGGCAACGACGAGCCAGTCTGCCTCCGGGTATTCGTCCATGGCCGACAGGATGCCGGCCAGCGGACCCATGTCAGCGTAGCGATCGACGATCTGGTCGAACCGACGCCGCTCGGGCTCGTCGCGTTGTTGGTCGCTGGTCGACACGAAGGCGCGATCGACGCACCCGCCAAGCAGGGCCATCATGCGCGCGAGCTGCGACTCGCCATCGTGTTCGAGCAGCGCCTTGTCACACCCCATGCGCTTGCTGCGGCCACCGGCAAGCACGAGTCCATAAAGCGGAGGTTTATTCACTGCGATTGAAATCCTGTTTGCCGCCGGTCTTGGCCATGAGCCGCGTTTCGGCGATGACGATATCGTGAGACACGGCCTTGAGCATGTCATAAATCGTCAGCGCGGCAACGCTTGCGCCCGTCAGCGCTTCCATCTCGACGCCGGTCTTGTGTTGCACCTTGCAGCGGCAGTCGATCACCACTTCGTTTCTCTGCAGTTCGATCGAGACCTTGCAGTTCTCGAGACCGAGCGGATGACAGAACGGGATCAGCTCATGGGTCTTCTTGGCTGCCATGACCCCGGCAATGATCGCGGTCGCGAATACGGGCCCCTTCTTCGTCGCGATTTCCTCGCCCGACACGAGCGCGAGCACCTCTTCGGGCAGTCGCACACGCGTCTGCGCATGCGCCTCACGCTGCGTGACGCCCTTGGCGCTGACGTCGACCATCGTCGGCCGATCCTGCGCATCAATGTGACTTAGTTTGCCCAACGCTATCCCCCTATTCGGTACATCTCGACCTTGCGCAGTACATGCGCCTCGGCCACTTCGGGCCGGCGCAACTCGCTGTAGCGATCGCCGCGCTGCAACCAGATCTGCGAGAGGACGTCGGTCAGTTCCTCGTCGTCGGCCGCAACGCGCAGCGATTCGCGCAGGTCGGTGCCCTGGTTTGCGAACAGGCAAGTATAAAGCACGCCGTCGGCGGACAGTCGTGCCCGCGAGCAGTCGCCGCAGAACGGCTCTGTCACCGACGAGATGAATCCGATCTCCCCTTCACCGTCCAGGTACTCGTAACGGCGCGCGACCTCGCCCGGGTAGTTCTGGTCCAGGCGCCGCAGCGGCCAGCGCGCCTGCACTCCCTCGAGCAGCTGCCGCGACGGCACGACCTGGTCGAGGCGCCAGCCGTTCTGGTTGCCGACATCCATAAATTCGATCAGGCGAACGATATGGCCGCTGCCACGAAAGTGCTCGAGAAGATCGAGGACGGTGTGATCATTGACGCCACGCTGCACGACAACGTTGATCTTGACCGGCGTCAAACCCGCGGCGGTCGCAGCGGCGATGCCCTCAAGAACGCTATAGAGATCGCCGCGGTCGCCGCTCATGCGCCGGAACACATCCTTGTCGAGACTGTCGAGGCTGATCGTTACGCGATGCAGGCCCGCCGCCGCCAGCTGGTCGGCCTTTGGTGCGAGCAGCATGCCATTCGTCGTCAGCGCGATGTCGTCGACGCCCGGAATGACGGCCAGCCCCTCGATCAGCTGCGGGATATTCTTGTCAAGCAGCGGCTCACCGCCGGTCAGCCTCATCTTGCTGACACCAAGCCTCGCTGCCACGCGGGCGACGCGCAGTATTTCGTCGTAGGTCAGGCGCTGGGAACGCTTCAGGAATTCGTAATTCGCGTGAAACTCGTCCTCGGGCATGCAGTAGGGACAGCGAAAATTGCACTGGTCCAGCACCGAGATGCGCAGGTCGTGCAAGGGTCGGTGCAGCGCATCGCGGATGGCATCGGGCGCCTTCTCCGGGGACTCGGTCGGGTCTGTACTCATGCACGCATTCTGCCGCAAAGCCCGGCCGTTACAAACCGCAACAGACCTTCAGGGACGACTTTGGTAAGCTGCATCGCTCGAAATTCGGGGTCCCGACAGATGCATGTAACGTTCAGCGAGACAGAACTCGCGTTCCAGGAAGAAGTTCGCGCGTTCTTCCGCGACGAATATCCGGACGACATCCGCGCCCAGGTCGATGCGGGTGAACACCTCTCGCCCGAGGACCAGGTCCGGTGGCAGAAGATCCTCCACGCCCGTGGCTGGGCCGGTATCAACTGGCCCGTGGAATATGGCGGTACGGGTTGGACGCCGGTCCAGAAGTATATCTATGCGCGTGAAGAGGGTTATGCCAATGCGCCGCTCATGATCCCGTTCGGCGTCAACATGGTCGGCCCGGTGATCTACACGTTTGGCTCCGACGAGCAGAAACAGCGTTTCCTGCCGGATATCCTCGCGAGCAACGTCTGGTGGTGCCAGGGCTATTCTGAACCCGGTGCCGGCTCCGATCTTGCATCGCTGAAGACAAAGGCCGACCTCGTCGGCGACCACTACGTGGTCAACGGCACCAAGACGTGGACCACGCTTGGCCAGCACGCCGACTGGATCTTCTGCCTCGTACGCACAAGTACCGATGTTGCGCGCCGCCAGGAGGGTATCAGCTTCCTGCTGATCGACATGAAGTCGCCGGGCATTTCGGTCAAGCCGATCATCCTGCTCGACGGGACGCACGAGGTTAATGAGATTCACTTTGACAACGTCGAGGTGCCGGTCGACAACCTCGTCGGCGAGGAAGGCAAAGGCTGGACCTATGGCAAGGTCCTGCTGCAGCACGAACGCACAAACTCGGCCAACACGTTCCGTTCCGCGTACCGCCTGCGCAAATTGCGCGAACAGGCAGCGGAGTCGGTCCGTGGCGCTCCACCTCTGGCCAATGATCGCAATTTCATGCGGCGCCTCGCTGCAGTCGAGGTGGACCTCAAGTCGCTCGAATACATCGAGTTGCGAACCCTGGCGGCCGTCGCCTCCGGCAAGGCTCCGGGGCCCGAGTCTTCGTTCCTCAAGATGATCGGCACGGAGATCGTGCAGGCGATCGACTCCCTGTACATGGACGCGGCAGGCTACTACGCACTGCCGTATCGTCCCGAAGCCGGCGTCGGAGAGAACAACGAGCACAACACCTCGCTGAACTACTTCAACCATCGCAAGGTGACGATCTTTGCCGGTTCGAACGAGATCCAGAAGAACATCATTGCCAAGCACGTGCTTGGACTGTAGGACCGCACATGGATTTTTCTCTCAATGAAGTACAGGCGATGCTCGCCGACAGCGTCGACAAGTTCATCGCCAACGAGTACGACTTCGATACCCGCCAGGGCTATGCCGGCAGCGCAACCGGGTTCAGCGCCGACGCGTGGGCAACGATGGCTGAACTGGGGTGGACCGCCGTACCGTTTAGCGAAGAGGACGGTGGCTTCGGCGGCAGTCCGGTCGACATGATGGTACTGATGCAGCATCTCGCACGCGGGCTCGTCGTCGAACCCTACCTCGCCAATGTCATCCTGGCTGGCGGCATCCTGCAGCGTATCGCAACGCCTGAGCAGAAAGAGCGCTGGCTGCAACCGATGATGACGGGGGAACTGCACGCCACGCTGGCGTTTAATGAACCGCAGGCCCGATTTGAGCTGGCGAGCATCGCGACGACCGCATCGCGCGAGGGTGACGATTGGGTCATCAACGGTCATAAGGGCATTGTTCTGAACGGTGACACGGCCGACATCATCATCGTTCCTGCCCGCACCTCCGGCGATGAGCGCGATACCAGCGGTATCACGTTGTTCGCTGTCGGTTCGGACGCCAAGGGCGTGTCGCGAAACACCTATGCAACAGTCGACGGGCTGCGCGCGGCCGAGGTGCATCTCGACAATGTTCCGATTGCGTCGGACGCAATGCTGGGTGAGGTCGACGCGGGATTTGCGGCGCTGGATGCCACGATCGACGAGGCAACGCTGGCCATCTGCGCGGAGGCCGTTGGCATCATGAAGGTGCTCACGGACAAGACGGTCGAGTACTCGAAGAGCCGGGTACAGTTCGGAGTGCCTATCGGCACGTTCCAGGAACTGCAACACCGCATGGTGGATATGCTCAGTGCCTGCGAGAAGGCGCAATCGCTGCTCGTTTGGGCCGTCATGGCCTACGCGGACGGTGGCGAAGAAGCGAAGCGCGCGGTCAGCTCGATCAAGTACCTGATTGGTACGGACGGCCGTCGCCTCGGTGAGGACGCCGTGCAGATTCACGGCGGCATGGGCGTTACCTGGGAGCTTGACGTCGCGCACTACTTCAAGCGCCTGACCGCCATTGGCACGTTGTTCGGCAACGCAGACTTTCACCTGGACAAGCTGGCGTCCTGACACCCTAGTCCTGATACCCTAGGACGATGTTCCCCCAGGGCATCGTCGACTTTTTCACCGCCAACCAGGAGATTCTGTGGTTTACGACATTGCTCGTGGACCTCGGCTTCACGCTGGTGCTTTACCGGCTCTTCGGCAAGGTCGGTCTGCAGGTTGCTATCGCGGTCGCGATCATTCTCGCGAATCTGCAAGGCCCTAAACTGACGGTCATCTTCGGCCTGCAGACCAGTCTCGGCGTCATCTTCTATTCGAGTATCTTCTTCGCGACCGACGTCCTCAGCGAGAATTACGGCAGAGCCGCGGCCAACAAGGCCGTGCGCATGGGTTTCACGGTCAGCGTGATCGTGCTGGTCATGCTGAGTCTTGCGCTGCTTTACCAGCCGAGCGACAAACCCGCTGCAGCCGAACACTCGGCGAACATCCACGCTGCGTTTGCCACGATCGTGAACTTCACGCCGCGCTTTGTTTTCGGTTCGCTGCTGGCGTACTACGTGAGCCAGCATTTCGACGTCTGGGCATTCCACAAGATCAAGTCATGGACCGGAGACCGCTGGCTGTGGATGCGCAACAACGGTTCGACACTGGCCTCACAGATTGTCGACACGACGATTTACTCTCTCGTCGCCTGGTGGGGCATTGTCGATCTGAAAACCGCGCTTGCGCTTGGCGCCGCGAAGTACGTTTTTAAAGTCGTCATCGCCGCGATAGATACGTTGTTCATCTACTGGGCCCGCTACGCGTTCAGGCATCGCGCGGTGCCCGAAGCGGCCTGATACACTGGCGCACATGCAGCCATCCGGGGTGATAACGATAACGACGGACTTCGGTCACAAGGGACCGTTCGCCGCCGTGATGAAAGGCGTCATCCTGACGCGTTTTCCGGAAGCGAAGGTCGTCGATCTCGCCCATGACATTCCGGCACAGTGGCCACCCGAGGCAGGCTTCTGGGTCAGCCGTGCCTGGCACTGGTTCCCCGGGGGTAGCGTTCACCTGGCCATCGTCGACCCGGGCGTCGGCACGGAGCGGGATATTATCGTCGCCGAAGTTGGCGGGCATGTTTTCATGGCGCCCGACAACGGCCTGCTCGCCCAACTATTCGACAGGCACGATGACGCACGCGTCTGCAAACTCGACATGGACAAGGTTGCCGCACTCGACCTGCCCGCTCCCAGTGCAACGTTCCATGGTCGCGACATTTTTGCCCCGGTCGCTGCGGATATCGCCGCCGGGCGGCTCGCCGTAAGCGATATCGCCGCACCCACCAATGACTGGACGCCAGGCTGGGTCGAGGAACCGGAGGTCTCGGGTGATCGGGTTGCAGGCGTCATCGTAACCGTGGACACGTTCGGCAACCTGATCAGCAACATCGACGCCGACCTGATTGCGAGCTTTGCACAACCCGTTGCCGATATAGCCGGGCACCAGATTCCAATGCTAACGACGTACGGCCGCGCGCAGCCCGGCGACTACCTGGCGTTAGTGAACTCATTCGGCGTCGTCGAGGTGGCGCGCGCCGAAGGCAGTGCAGCCGATGGTCTCGGTTCGGCGCGCGGCGCGCCGCTCGTCATCCGGGATGGTTACCTGGCCTGACCCTGCAGCGCCTGCTTCTCGAGCTTCGCCCACGAATCGCGCAACGTAACGATCCGGTTGATAACTCGGGCTCCCGCTGCATCGTCCTGCGAATCCGGGCAGAAGTAACCGAGGCGTTCGAACTGTACTGCCTCGGCGAGATCGGCAAGTGATGGCTCGAGTTTCGCATTCACGATTTCGAGTGAGGCAGGATTCAGTACGCTGTGCGCATCATCTGCTGTGTTCGGGTTGGCTTCATTGAAAAGGCGGTCATAGAGACGCACCTCGGCATCAACGGCGTGCTGGCACGACACCCAGTGGATCGTTCCTTTGACCTTACGATCAGAGGTGCCCGTGCCGCTGCGCGTTTCCGGGTCGTAGCTGCAGCGCAGTTCAACAACGTTACCGCCGTCATCCTTGATGACCTCGTCGCAGCGGATGATGTAGCCAAAGCGCAAGCGTACTTCGCCGCCGGGTTTCAGGCGGAAGAATTTGCGCGGTGCCTCCTCCATGAAATCGTCCTGCTCGATCCACAGCTCTCGCGAAAACGGCAGCTCGCGCGTGCCGAAATCGGGATTGCCGGGATGGTTCATGGCCTCCATGGACTCGACCTGGTCCTCCGGATAGTTGGTCAACACGACTTTCAAGGGACGCAGCACCGCCATGCGGCGGGCAGCCGTGTCACCGAGCACGTCGCGGACGCAGGTTTCGAGCGCACCCATCTCGATAAGCTTGTCTTTCTTTGTAACGCCCGCTCGTTTGACAAACTCGCGCAGCGCCGCCGGCGGATAACCGCGTCGACGCATGCCGGAAATCGTGGGCATGCGCGGGTCGTCCCAGCCGGACACAATGCCTTCATCGACGAGCCCTTTTAGTTTGCGCTTGCTGGTGATCGTGTAAGCGAGATTCAGGCGCGAGAACTCGATCTGCCGCGGCCGGTGCTCCGGTTCCAGCTGATCGAGGAACCAGTCGTACAGGGGACGGTGATCTTCGAACTCGAGCGTGCACAGCGAGTGCGTGATGCCTTCGTAGGCATCGGACAAGCCGTGGGCATAGTCGTACATCGGGTAGATGCACCAGTTGTCGCCCGCGTTCTGATGCGGAATGTGGCGGATGCGGTATATCGCGGGATCGCGCATGTTCATGTTCGGCGACGCCATGTCGATTTTCGCGCGAAGCACGTGTTCGCCATCGCCGAACTCGCCCTCGTACATGCGGCGGAACAGGTCGAGGTTTTCCTCGACCGAGCGATCCCTGTACGGGCTGTTTTTGCCGGGCTCGGTCAGCGTGCCGCGGTACTCGCGAATCTCTTCGGCGGTCAGGCTGTCGACGTAGGCGACGCCTTTCTCAATCAGCGTGATCGCCGATTCGTGGAGGCGATCGAAATAGTCCGACGCGTGTGTGAGGCGGTCTCCCCAATCGAAGCCCAGCCAGTGAACGTCGTCCTTGATCGCCTGCACGAACTCCGGGCTTTCCTTGCCGGGGTTCGTGTCATCGAGGCGCAGGAATGTCCGCCCGCCCGTCTCGGCCGCGACGCCGAAATCGAGACAAATGGCCATAACGTGCCCGATGTGCAAATAGCCGTTTGGCTCGGGCGGGAATCGGGTCACGATCTCATCGTGTTTGCCCGACTCCAGGTCGTCGTAAATGATCTTGCGGATGAAGTCCCGCGCTTCGATATCGTTCATGGGAGCGGATTGTACGCGAACTGAATTAGCGTACAATTGCGCGCTGATCGGTTTGCCCTGAGAAAGACTCGAGAATGCCTGCTATTTCCCTGCCTGACGGATCGGAACGTCAGTTCGACAATGCCATCACCGGCGCCGAGATTGCGGCCGGTATCGGCGAAGGCCTGGCACGCGCAGCTGTTGCGGTTCGCGTCAACGGGGAGTTGTGGGACCTGACGCGCGATATCGAGGACGACGCCAGCATCGAGATCGTTACGCGGGACTCCGAAGACGGCGTTGAGCTGCTCCGCCACGACGCGGCCCACGTGCTCGCCGAGGCCGTCAAGGAACTCTGGCCGGAGACGCAGGTAACCATCGGCCCGGCAATCGAGAACGGCTTCTACTACGACTTCTCACGCGAAGAGCCATTCACTGACGCAGATCTCGAGACGATCGAGAAGCGCATGAAGGAAATCGTCGATCGCGACGAGGTCATTGAGCGCGAGGTCTGGGACCGTGACGAGGCCGTCGAGTTCTTTCGCAACATGGGCGAGGAGTACAAGGCCGAGATCATCGCGAGCATTCCTTCGGCTGAGAACATCACGCTCTACCGCCAGGGCGAGTTCATCGATCTCTGCCGCGGTCCGCACCTGCCGTCAACGGGCAAGCTCGGCAAGGCCTTCAAGCTGACGCACGTCTCTGGCGCCTACTGGCGCGGTGATTCTGATAACGAGATGCTGCAGCGTATCTACGGCACGGCCTGGTCGAACGACAAGGCGCTGCGCAAGTACCTGCACATGCTCGAGGAAGCCGAAAAACGCGACCACCGCCGCCTAGGCCGTGTCATGGACCTGTTCCATTTCCAGGAGGAAGCGCCTGGCGCTGTCTTCTGGCACGCGAATGGCTGGAACGTGTTCCAGTCACTCGTCAACTACACGCGGCAACGCAATACCGAGGCCGGATACCAGGAAGTGAACACGCCAGAGATGGTTGCGCGTTCGCTGTGGGAGCGCTCCGGTCACTGGGATACGTTTGGCGAGAACATGTTCACGTCGGAGACGGTCGACGGTCGCATGTTTGCGATCAAGCCCATGAACTGTCCGGGACACATCCAGGTTTACAACCAGGGCATCAAGAGCTATCGCGACCTGCCTCTGCGTATTGCCGAATTCGGCAAGTGCCATCGCTACGAGCCGTCAGGCGCCCTGCACGGCATGATGCGCGTGCGCGCTTTCACGCAGGACGACGCGCACATCTTCTGCACGCCAGAGCAGATCACGGACGAGTCGATCGCCGTTTGCGACCTGATCCTGTCGATCTACAGGGACTTTGGCTTCGATGATGTCCGCATCAAGTTCGCCGACCGCCCCGAAGCGCGCGTTGGCGACGACGAGGTTTGGGATCAGGCCGAGCAGGCGCTGCTCAAAGCACTCGAAGCCGGCGGCCTCGATTACACGCACAATCCTGGCGAAGGCGCGTTCTACGGACCCAAACTTGAGTTCGTGCTGCGCGATGCGATCGGTCGCGACTGGCAGTGCGGCACGCTGCAGGTCGACCTGAATATGCCGGGTCGTCTTGACGCCACGTACATCGGCGAAGACGGCAACAAGCACACGCCGGTCATGCTGCATCGCGCAATGTTGGGGTCGCTAGAGCGCTTCATGGGAATCCTGATTGAACACCATGCCGGCAACCTGCCGCTGTGGCTCGCACCGCAGCAGGTCAAAGTACTGACGATCACCGCCGACGCGGACGACTATGCCGCGGAGATCGTTGCAGCGCTGCAGGCTGCCGGATTGCGCGCGAGCGCCGATCTGCGCAACGAGAAGATCTCGTACAAGGTGCGCGAGCACAGCGTTGCCAAGATTCCGGTGCAGTTCGCGGTCGGTGGCCGCGAGGTCGAGAATCGCTCGGTTGCCGTCCGTCGCCTGGGCTCCAAGAAACAGCAGGTTATGACACTCGACGACGCGATTGCCGCACTCGTTGCCGAAGTGGAAAGCCGGGGCAGCGGCACCTAGATCGTTTCGCCTGAAAGCTATATCGGGCGAGGCCTGCAGCGCCCTCTGTTCTGCCGCCCGACCTAAACGTGACGCGCCCGGCACTTTCACTGTGCGCCGTGTCACAGATTCAGAATTCTGTCGCCGCCAACCGACAACACGTACAGAACCGCGGCATATACTCCTTAGACGCAAGGACCGCCCACGCGATTCGACATAAGGCTTCGGAGGGACATAACGTGCCGCTTGACCAATTCAAGACACAGGTGTTGTTACTGCACAGTGAGCAGAGCACCCTGGACTCGCTGAGTTCGGGTTTCAGTGATCGCTACACCGTGCACTGTGCCACCAGCGGTACGGAAGGCCTTGCAACGCTCGGCGAGACGCCGATCAACGTGATTATTTCTGCCCAGGATCTGCCGGGTATGAGCGGTGTGGAAGCGCTGCGCGAAGCCAAGAAACGTTCTCCCGATACGATTGGCATTCTGCTGGCCGGCAGTGCCGGTGGCAGCATCGAGGCACTTGTCGGCGACGAGGAAGTTTTCCAGGTTGTCACCGGCGACGTTACAGGCGACGGCTTGCTGCAACTCGTGGACAGCGCGACGCAGCAGATGCGTCTGATGGCGCTCGCCGAATCGGCCAACGACACGACAGCCAGCCCGGACGTGCCGACAACAGCCGAACACATTGTCATGGAAACGGCCGACAACGGCTCCACGATCATTAGCGACGGCACGGGCCGCATGCCCGCACTGAACCCCGAGAAGGTCTCGGCCGCCGCCGCGGTCGGCGCACAGTCGGTCGATGTCCTCGTACTGACGAAGGACCAGGAATTCCTGACAACGATCAAGGAATCGTCGCGTGGCATGCACACCGTGCATTACGCCAGCACGCTCAAACAGGCCGACGAGACCATTCGCAAGCACAAGGTCGGTGTCGCGGTCGTCGATGCTGCAATGGTTGGCGAGAAGATCGAACAGCTCACGCAGCACCTGCGCAAGGGTTCTGCCCGCCTCGTCTCCGTGGTGGCCGGTCGTCGCGACGACGGCGAAATGCTCATGGACCTGATTAATCGCGGCAAGGTCTACCGCTTCCTGCTGAAGCCGGTATCGCCAGGCCGTGCGCGCCTCGCTGTCGAAGCCTCAGTGAAGCACCATCTCGAAGCGCCGGACTCGGCATTCAAGGCCAAGGGCACGCCGGCACCGGCAGCACCCAAGAAGCCGGCTGCGAAGCCTGCCCCGCAACCGGCGGCCAAGGCCAAGCCGGCGCCGAAACCCGAACCGAAGGCCCCGAAACCCGCTGCGAAAGCGAAGCCGGTGGCCGATGCGCCCGCGGATCCACCGCTGGGCGATCTCGAAGTTACGTCGCCGGTCGATGCCGGCCTGTCGACGGCATTTGACGGCGACGACTCAAAGTTCACCGAGACAATGACCGGCATCATCAGCACGGTCAGCAAGAAGTTCAAAGGTACGGAAAAAGACCACGGACCCATGGAGTCGGCACTGGACCTGCCGGCCGCGCCCGCATCCGGTGGCACCGGCGGCTCCCTGTTCAAGCAGCCGGCCGTCATTGGCGGCGCCGCGGTTGTTGCGGTCGCCGTAATCGGCTCGCTGTTCTGGTTCATGAGCGGAGACGAGGAACCGACTGCAGCGCCGGTGGCGACGACAGCCCCCGCTGAAGAGGCCGCCACTCCGTCACGGTCTGTCACGGAATCTGAGCCGGAATTCACTGCACCGGCGCCGGCGCCGGTTGATACTCGCGCCGCCGACCTCGCAGCCGAGGCACGCCTTGCGCGCGACTCCGGCCAGGTGTTCAACCCGCAAGGCAGCAACGCAATAGAGCTGTTCGCCGCGGCCCTCGAAGCCGACCCGTCGAACGCAGAAGTTGCTGCAGAGTTCGAAGCAGCCATAGGCGAGGCGCTTGGCATGGCTGAGACGGCACTGCTCGACGGCCGTATCAATGATGCAGAAGCCGCACTGAATCGTGTTGCCCTCGCTGATCCGAACAACAGCCGGCTGCCGTTCCTGACGGCACAGTTGTCGCAGATCCAGCTTCGCGCCCATCTTGTCGATGCTCGTTCCGCTATTCGTGAGACGCGTTTCGAGGACGCCGCGAATTCCATTGCGGCTGCACGAGCGCTTGGCGTAGCAGATACATTCGAGATCAATGCCGTCGCCGAAGAACTCGGCACCGCTCGAAGCGCGCAACGCGTCGACGATGTGCTCGCAATGGCCACGGCGCGTCTCGAGGAAGGCGCTTTGCTCGAACCATCGAATGACAACGCACGCTACTACTACGAGCTCGTGCTTTCCAATGATCCGGGCAACACGGCAGCCCGCCAGGGACTCGACGTAGTTGCGAGCAAGCTTGTACTGCAAGCCCGTTCCGAGATCGACGCTGGCAATCTGGACGCCGCGGGCAGTCTTCTCGCGGACGCGCGCGCGATTGACTCGTCGAACGCCGATCTTGCCAACGCGGAGTCGGCCCTGCAGGGCGCGCGCGATGCGATTGTCGCGGCGCAACGTCAGGCTGAAGAAGAGGCGCGTGCGGAAGCCGAACGACAGGCAACACAGGCACGCCTTGAGGCTGAGCGCCAGGCCGCAATTGACGCACTCGCCGCCCAGCAGGCGGCGCAACAGGCCCGGGAAGCAGCCGCGGCCGAGGTGGCGGTCAACACGAACACTGTACCCGGCGACGACATGCTCGCCGCCGCAACCAAACCGGTTGTCGATGCGTCTGCAACGCAGTCTGGTGCAGTTAACGCGCCGGCTCCCGAGCCGGAGCCTGTCGACGTTCGCGATCAGACGCCGGTGGCAGCAAGTACGCTCACACGCACCAAGTATGCGGCGCCGAAGTACCCGCGCGCGGCACAGCGTCGCGGCCAGTCAGGCTGGGTCGACATCGTCTTCACCGTCGCGGTTGACGGCAACGTCAAGGACATCGAGGTGATGGACTCCAGTCCCGAGGGCGTGTTTGACAACGCCGCCATCCGGGCGGTTGAGAAATGGGCATTCGAGCCCGTGTCCGACGATGGTGTTCTGGTCGAGAAACGTGCCGGATCGCGACTCGTATTCGCACTCGAATAGCGACGTCCAAACTTAGACTGGATCAAAATAAGAAATCCCGCTAACCTTAGCGGGATTTTTTCTGCATCGGTCAAAATAAGTGACGCAAGAAACAGCTGCCGGCAAACCGGCACGAAAACAACAACAACGCAGTATCGTGACCCAGCATAAACTCCTCGATGCAGCGATCGAGGCGTTTTCCGAGAACGGTTTCAAGGGCACATCGACGCGCGACATCGCCGAGCGCGCCGGTGTGCACCATCCCCTGATCACGTATCACTTCAAGAACAAGGACAAGCTGTGGCGCGCCGCAGCTGACAAGGTCTTTCGCGACTTCCGGCGCTCGCTGGCAGCGTCGCTCGAAGACCATAAGAGTGAAGGCCCGAAACAGCGCTTCGCGTCGCTCGTGCGCGCCTATGTGCATTACGCGAAAAGCCAGCCTGCACTGCATAAGGTCATGGTTCAGGAGGCCAGCTACCCGAACCCGAGACTCGACTGGTTGATCGAGGAACACCTCAAGCCCTTCTTCGACGCAACGTTTGCGCTGCTTGTGGAGCTTCAGGAAATCGGTGTCGCGCCCAGTGGCGATCCGAAGCTGCTGTTCACGATGATCCGCCTGTCCTCAGGTGGTCTGCTGGCTCTCGGTAACGAGCTCAAGGCATCGAGCGGGATCGACATTGATAAAGAGGAAACCCTCGACGAGATCGCCGACATGATCATGAAGGTGTTCTTACCCGGCGAACCTCGCCAGGAAGCCTGAGTCAGGCGCCTGGACGACACGCGTAGAGATACAGCATCTCCATCGCAATGTGCGCCGCGGCCAGCGAGGTGATTTCGCCGACGTCATAGGCTGGCGCGACCTCGACGATGTCCATGCCGACCACATTGATGCCTTCCAGCCCGCGCAGAATGGACATTGCCTGGTGCGAACTCAGACCACCGCAAACCGGCGTGCCCGTGCCCGGCGCATAGCTGGGGTCGAGGCAGTCGATGTCGAAGGTCACATAGACCGGACGATCACCCAGCACCTCGCGAGTCTCGGCTACCACGGCATCGATCGATTCGGCGTGCACACGCGGTGCATCGATGATGTTGAAGCCAAGCGTGTCGGGGTTCTCGGTGCGCAGGCCGATCTGCATTGACGATGCCGGGTCCACGATGCCGTACTTCGTCGCCCAGAAAAACATTGTGCCGTGATCGATCCGATCGTCTTCGTCTTCCCAGGTATCGCTGTGCGCGTCGAAGTGCAACAGAGACAACGGCGCACCGTGCTTATTCGCGTGCGCTTTGAGCAGCGGATAGGTGATGAAGTGATCGCCGCCGAGGGTCAGCAACGCCGGACCCTGCTCGATGATGCGTGATGCATGGGCCTCAATTACGTCAGGTACCGACTCGGGCTTGCCATGATCGAAGAAGCAGTCGCCTGTATCACCAACCGCGAGCTTGTCGAACGGATCGAACGCCATGCCGTAAGGCTTTTCCCACGCCATGATCGTCGACGCGCTGCGAATCGCCCGCGGACCAAAACGCGCGCCAGGGCGGTTGGTCGTCGCTGTGTCGAGCGGTACTCCGGTGACGGCGACGTCCACACCTGCGAGATCCGTGACGTATTTGCGCCGCATGAACGATGCGACACCGGCATAGGTCGGCTCGGGCGTCGTACCGTACAGACTGTCGCGGTGTAGTGCGTGATCGCCTTCGTGCTTGTCCATGACTATCCCTGCAGCGCAGCTTGGGTCTGGTCGAGCGACATTATGGCCTTGTCGATGAGCTCATCGGCTTCAGCGTGTGAAAGCGTGAACGGCGGTGCGCAGATAATCGTGTCGCCCGATGCTCGCAGGCACACGCCGTTGGCGATCGCGTTGTCGCGGTAGACGGCGCCCGCACCCTGTTTCTCGTCGAAGCGCGCCATCGACGCCTTGTCTTCAACGAGTTCGAACGCGCCCATTATTCCGGCCATGCGTGCTTCGCCAACCAGCGGGTGCTCCTCGAGCGCTTGCCACTTGCTCTGCAGGTACGGGCCGATCTCGTCACGAATGCGCTCGACGAGATTCTCCCGCTGCAGAATCCTGAGATTGGCGATTGCAACCGCGCAGGACGCCGGGTGCCCCGAATAAGTGTAGCCGTGGGCAAACTCGCCCGCCTTTTCGACGAGCACGTCGGCAACGCGGTCGCTGACGAAGACGCCGCCGAGCGGCAGGTAGCCCGAAGTGACGCCTTTGGCGAACGGCATGAAGTCGGGACGCGTGCCGAAGTAGTCGGCACCAAACCACTCGCCGAGGCGGCCGAAGCCCGTGATGACCTCGTCCGAGATCAGCAGGATGCCGTACTCATCGCAGATACGCTGCACTTCGGGCCAGTAGGTATCGGGCGGAATAATCACGCCTCCCGCACCTTGAATGGGCTCGCCGATGAACGCGGCGACCTTGTCCGGGCCAACCTCGTTGATCTTCTCCTCGATCTTGCGCGCCATCGCCACGCCGAACTCATCGGGTGACAGGCTGCGATCGGAGCCGAACCAGTACGGTTGGTCGACGTGCTCGATGCCTGGAATAGGCAAGCCACTCTGCTTGTGCATCGGCTTCATGCCACCGAGGCTCGCGGCAGCCACTGTCGAGCCGTGGTAGGCGTTCTTGCGGCTGATGATGGTATGTCTTTCAGGCTGACCCATCAGGTCCCAATAGGTCCGGACCATGCGCACGACCGTGTCGTTCGACTCCGAGCCCGAGCCCGTGAAAAACACGCGATTGAACTGCGGCTGGCTGACATCCTTGAGCATCGCCGCCAGTTCG
>JAAUYD010114830.1_pt1 | contig 19463 bp, 18 predicted proteins | sample 7278101 | NCBI WGS metagenome assembly JAAUYD01 (sample SAMN14350128, study PRJNA611818) | marine sediment metagenome | isolation source: surface marine sediment (0.6m) | place: French Polynesia: Moorea | collected 2018-08
CGATTTCGGCATCGACATTGTCAGTGACTTTGAGGCTCACCTTCCAGATGAAAAGATCGATCTGAGCGCACTATCCGAAATCACCGGCTTTGATGATCTTTTGGCCGACCATCTCCAGGAGCAGAACGGCAGTGCGGTGGTTATCGTGGACGACAATCGGATCGTCCTGGGTGGTGTACTCCTTTCGGACCTGGACAGTTCGAATTTCGTCTTCTAAGGCGCAAGACTGAGGGAATGAGAGATCGGCCGGAACGGTTTGCGGACGGGTATCGACCCTGGACTTGCCTCTTTCTCTCAAGCCCCTGGAATTTTTGGAAATTTTGCCAAGCTTGGTTTCGCAAATGGGGGCTGAGAGCGGCATTGGCCGATCGCTTGGCGTAACGTTGGAATAGAGGTTCCAGCGCCCCATAAGTCGCTGACCCCTTAAGGTTTTTGGGAAACGTCACTCAAGATCGTGAAATGGCGCACCGGGGAAGATTCGAACTCCCGACCCCCAGATTCGTAGTCTGGTGCTCTATCCAGCTGAGCTACCGGTGCTTAGAGGCACAAGGCAAACACTATGTGCCACCACTGAGCGCGCTTGTCCTAAACCGTTGCGCGGCCGAACGCAAGCGCGTCTTTTGAATATCATCAAGGGATCGTCAACGCCCGTGGGCGTCCCGATAGGACAGCCAGTCGTCCACCGTTTCCGCTTCCCACATGGCGCGGCCTATGGCGCGGGCCATGCAATCGGAGGCCACCGTGCCCAGAAACGCCAGATCCAGCGGGCCCACCTCGCGCCCGTGGGTGCCCGTGGCCAAGGCAAACACCACATCACCGTCAAACGGCGTATGGATAGGTCTCAGCGCCCGCGACATGCCGTCGGCCGCCATAATGGCAAGACGGCGCGCCTGCGCCGGGCTGAGCTGCGCCATGGTAGCAACCACGCCGATCGTGGTGTTCTGGCCGGCAGCTGCGGCCGATCTCAAGCGCTGCGCCTTGGTCTCCGCCTCCGGATCGTGGTGCGCCACCAGTGCCTCGGTCCCGGCGGGCCGGCCGCCGAACTCATCGTTCAGTTCAACCTCGCTGGCCCAGAGCCGGCCCGTGCCGGGCACAACCGGGCTGCCGAAGGCGTTCACCGCAACCACGGCGCCCGTCATGAACCCGCCCCACTCCGCCGATGCGCTGCCAAGGCCGCCCTTGTAGATGCCCGCCAGGGCGCCAAACCCTGCGCCCGCATTGCCGAGCTCAAAGTGCCCGCCGGCGGCCAGAAAGGCTTCGCGCCCAAGCCCGTGATAGGGCGGAGTTTCGCCCCAGTCCTTGTCCCCGCCATTGGTGAGGTCAAACAGGTTCGCCGCCTGCACGATCGGGCACATATGCGGCTGATCGCGGAACGAGAACCCAACCCCCCGGGCCGCCAGTTCCGTGGTCACCGCATCTGCCGCCGCCAGGCCGAACACCGAACCGCCGGCCAGCACAATCCCATGAACCTGGTCCACCAGGCAGGATGGGTCGGCCGCATCCGTCTCGCGGGTCCCCGGCGCGCCGCCCCGGATCTCCAGCGCGGCCACAGCCCCGCCCTCAGGCACGACCACGGTAACGCCTGAGCGCAAGGCCGCGTCATGGGCGTTGCCGACAGAAATTCCGCCCACATCTGTAATGAGATTTTGCGGTCCGGGACGTACGGTCATATTGTGGATCCCAATTAAAGTGTTCGATTGCCCAAAGATGACAGGCATTACAGGGAGACCCCATGCGCACCATCCTTCTTCTGTTCGTCACGCTCACTTTACTGTCCGGCCGGCCTGCCGCCAACGCTTCTGAGGCCATGGTGGCCACGGCCAACACCCATGCTTCCGAGGCTGCAGCGGCCATGTTGCGGCAGGGCGGCAGCGCGGTGGATGCCGCAATCGCCGCCCAGCTGGTGCTCAGCTTTGTGGAGCCCCAATCATCCGGCATTGGCGGCGGCGCGTTTCTTTTGCACTTCAGCGGGAAGGATGGCCGCATAGAGGCGTATGACGGCCGGGAAACCGCGCCGGCCGGCGTCACGCCCAAGCTGTTCCTGCAGGACAATGGCGAGCCCATGGGCTTCATGGCCGCCGTGGTGGGGGGCCGCGCCGTGGGTGTGCCCGGTGTGATCAAGATGATGGAGCTGGCCCACAAGGCCCACGGCAAGCTGTCCTGGAAAGATCTGTTTCAACCGGCCATCACCCTGGCCGAGCAGGGGTTTGCCGTCAGCCCCCGCATGAGCGGACTGATTGCGCGCTTCAGCCGCCTGAAGGGCGAGCCGACCACCCGTGACTATTTTTACGTGATGCGTGGCGGCGCGCGTGAGCGCTTGCCGGTTGGCCATATTCTCAAGAATCCAGCCTACGCGCGAACCTTGCGCAGCATCGCTGAGGACGGCGCAGCAGGCTTCTATGAAGGCCCGGTCGCGCAGGCCATTGTGGAGGCGGTGCGCGGTCATGCCACCAATCCGGGAACGATGACGCTTGCGGATTTGGCCGCTTACGAGGCCAAGCGCCGCGAGGCGGTGTGCGCCCCTTACCGAACCTACCGGGTCTGCGGCATGCCCCCGCCCACGTCGGGCGGGCTGACCAGCTTGATGATCCTTAAACTGCTGGAGCGTTTCGATCTGGCCGCCCTCAAACCCGGATCTGTGGAGGCGGTGCATCTGATCAGTGAGGCCAGCCGGCTGGCCTTTGCCGACCGGGGAGCCTACATGGCCGATAGCGACTTTGTGGATGTGCCGGTCAAGGGCCTGCTTGATCCCAAATATCTGGCTTCCCGGAGCGCGTTGATCGACGAGGCCAAGGCCATGGCGCGGGCTGAACCTGGTACGCCCCCGGGAGTGGAAAAGAAGAAGACGGCGATTGACGATCTGACCCGGCCCGGCACCACCCATCTCTCCATTGTGGATAGCGATGGCAATGCGGTGTCGATGACCAGTTCGGTTGAGGGCGGCTTTGGCGCCCACCTGATGGCAGGGGGCTTCCTGCTCAACAACCAGCTTACCGATTTTTCCTTCCGGCCGGAACGCGACGGGATGATGGTGGCCAACCGGGTGGAGCCGGGCAAACGGCCGCGCTCATCCATGAGCCCCAGCTTGATCCTCAAGCAGGACGGCGCGCTGTTTGCCGCCATTGGATCACCTGGAGGCAGCCGGATTATCGGCTATGTGACCAAGGCCATGATCGGGCTGATGGATTGGAACCTCACGCCGCAGGAGGCGGTCAATCTGCCTCACCATATCAACCGGAACGGCAAAACCGATCTTGAGAAGGGCACCAGTGTGGCAAAACTCGCGCGGCAATTGGAGAAGCGGGGCCACCAGGTGCAGATCCGCAGCCTCAACAGCGGCCTGCATGGCATTCGCGTCACGGAACAAGGGCTTCAGGGCGGTGCCGATCCGCGGCGCGAAGGGACGGTGATCCGGATTGAGTGAGGTTCAGCTCTTACTGCGCAAAGCGGGGGCCCATAGCTCAGCGCGCTCTACGCAATCTCCAACTCGCCGCGCCGGCCGTCGGAGCGTTCTTCTGAACGGTCCGGAATGATCACCCAGAAATAGGCGCCCTCGGGACGGTCCTTGAGCTCCACGGACCCGCCGTGGGCGCGCGCCAGTTCAGAGGCAATGGCAAGGCCAAGGCCTGTTCCGCCCGCCCGCACTGAGCCTTGGAAGGCCTCAAACAGGTGGGCCCTGGCCTTCTCCGGCACGCCGGGGCCGTTGTCGCCCACCTCGATGGTCACAATATCGTCTTCCCGCCAGGCGTTCAGGCGGATCTCACCCTCCGTATCGTTCGCCGCAACATGTTCTTGCAGGGCTTCTACGGAATTGCGCATCAGATTGGTGAGGATCCGGAAGATATGCTCCCGGTCCGCGTCAATCTTCACGTCCTGGGGCACGTCATTGAAGAGCACCACCTTGTGGGAGGTTTGCGGGGCCGTGGCGTCGATCGCGTCGTCCACGATCATCCGCAAGAAGAAATGGTCCCGCCGGGGCGGGGCTTCCTGAGCGCGGCCGTACTTGAGCGTTTGGGCGCAGAAATCGATGGCCCTGTCCAAGGACATGATCAGCTTGGGCGCAAACTTTTTCACGGTCGGATCATCGATCAAAATCAGCCGGTCTGAGATCAGCTGGGCGGAGGCCAGCATGTTGCGCAGGTCGTGGCTGATCTTGCTCACCGCCAGCCCAAGAGCAGCCAGGCGGGTCTTCTGCTGCAGCATGTGCACCATTTCGTCCTGCATGTTCTGCAGCTCGCGCTCGGCTGTGCCGATCTCATCCTGGCGCATGGAGGGTTGAATAACCCGGCTGGCATCTTCGGGGTTTTCGGAGAACCTGAGCATATTCATGGTGATCCGGCGCATGGGCCGCACCATCACCCAGTTGAGCGACAGGAAGACGCTGGTGGCCACAAGCAGGGAGAGCACGATCGACAGAGCCAGAATGTTGAAGCCGAACTGGATCATGGCCATCCGCAGGGGCGTTTCATCCAGAACGATCTCCATGAACTCAATGTCTGGCATGTCGTTGCTGCCGATCACCCGGATGATCCGCCCGTTGCCGGCGAACAGGGCATCGAACGCATCCATGATGGCGCGCATGCCGGACGTGGTGCGCAGATCGAAATGTTTCTCCACGTTGATGGAGGTGTTGGGCTTCAGCAGCAAAGAGCGCTGTTCGCCGCGCTTATAGGCAATGGCCATAGCCCCCGCGCTCTCCAAGATTTGGGTGCGCAGCGTGTCCGGCACCATGTTGTCTGGAGCCGCTTCCAGAACGAGAGAGGCGATCTTGGCGCTGGAGAGCCGGTCTTGCAGCCAGTCAATGCGGAACTTCGCAATGGAGGGCACAAAGATCAGCACCTCGCCCAGCATCACAAACAAGATGGTGAGCGCCAAAAGCTTGGTGGACAGGCCGCGCAAATAGCGCGTGCGCGGCGCCGGCGCTGCCGCGCTTTCACCTTCGATGGGGTTTTGAGGTTCGGCCCTCTGGTCCAATTTAGCCAACGTTCCCTTGCATTAGGCGCTCTAACTGAGCCACCTGCGTACCTTCATGGCCATCTGCACCCATTTGTTTTCGGCAAGGCCGGCATAGTGGGTGATGGCGGCGCGTTTGTTCACCTCGCCAAGCGTGGGATAGGGTACCACATATCCCGTGAACGCCCTGATATTAAGCCCTGAAGAGATGGCAAGCGACCAGACGTGGATCAATTCTCCGGCACTGGGGCCAACGATCCCGGCGCCCAGAATCTTGCCCTTCGGCGTGATGATCACCTTCACCAGACCCAGCGACTTGCGCTCGGCCTGCGCCCGATCATTTTCCGCAAAAGGCCAGCGCAAGATCCGGATGTCCCCATGCTCTTCCTTGGCCTGCTCCTCGGTGAGGCCGATATTGGCGAGCTCGGGATCGGTATAGGTGACCCAGGGAATGTGGCCGGTGCTCTCCTTGGCGCGCAGGGGGAACAGCGCGCTGCGCACCACCAGCCCGGCATGATAGTTGGCCATGTGGGTAAACTGCAGTCCGCCTGCCACATCGCCAATGGCATAGACGTTCTTGTTGGTGGTGCGCATATGCTTGTCCACCTTAATGCCGCGCTTTGAATATTCGATGCCGGCCCGCTCAAGATCCAGTCCCTCCACATTGGGCACGCGCCCCGCGGCCACCAGAAGTGTGGTGCCGGTGATGGTCTGCGCCTTGCCGCGATATTCGCACTCAAGCGCAAAGCCGTCCTTGGAATGGGACACATTGTTGATCTTGATGCCGGAGAGAATGCGCACGCCGTCTTCAATCACCTGGTCGAGCACGAACTTGGTGAGCTCAGGATCATCCTTGCCGAGCGGCGTAAAGGCTTCCAGCAGGGTGACGTTCGAGCCCAGGCGGGCATGGGCCTGGGCCATCTCCATGCCAATGGGACCGCCGCCGATGATGATCAGATCCTTGGGCAGCTTGGTGTTGTTGAAGACGGTTTCGTTGGTGAGGTAGGGCACCTGATCCAGGCCCGGAATGGGCGGCGTGCCGGGAGATGAGCCCGTGGCCACCACAAACTTCCGCGCTTGGATCTCCTCATCGCCGACCACAAGCACCTTGGCGCTCTTAAATCGCCCCGGCTCGCGGATCACGCGCACGCCCAGGCCCTCGAACCGTTCCTGGGAATCCAGCGGTTCAATCGAGGCGATGACCCCGTGAATATGCCGGTGCACCTGCTCAAAATCCACCTTCGGCGTCACCGGCGCCACGCCGTACTTGGCCGAATGAGACTGAGCGTAGGCGGCTTTGCCGGCCGCGATGAGCGCTTTGGAGGGCACGCAGCCATAGTTCAGGCAGTCGCCGCCCATCTTGCCGCTTTCCAGCAGCACCACCGATGCGCCGAGCTGGGCGGACGCGGCCGCGACGGAAAGCCCGCCCGATCCGCCGCCGATGACGCACAGATCATACTTGGATGTTTCGCTCATAAGGTGTCCTTGGTCAAAATCTTCAAGCTTACGCCGCTTTGCGCCCGCGCACCTTTTGGATGATCACGGGCAAGATCGCCACGACCCCAAGGGCGGCAAACGCCAGCAGCAGCTCCTTGGTGACCAGAGAGCCCGGGTCGATCGAAAATGGGCAGGCCTCAGCTCCTTTTTCCGCAATACAGGCATCATTCGCCGCCTTTTGTGCATCTATTACACTGCCTAGACCAGAACCGAGAAATGCGAAAGCAAAGGTTCCAGGAATAATGCCTATAAATGTCGCGATGACATAGGTGCCCAAGGGAACACCCAGAAAGGCGGGTGCCAAATTGACCAGCCAGAAGGGAAAGACCGGAACCAGCCTCAAGAACAAGAGATAGCTGAGCGCGTTTTCCTGAAAACCATCGGCCAGCTTCTGCAAGGTGGCGCCGGTTTTGGCGCGCAGCGCCTCTCCCAGAGAGGTTCTGGCCGCCAGAAACAGAAGGGTGGCGCCCAAGGTTGCGGCAAAAACCGTCACAAATCCGCCCAGCAGCCAGCCGAACAGGAACCCGCCGGTGATCGTGGCCGCCGCCCCGCCGGGCAGCGAAAAGGCCACGACGGCAATATACATGGCCGCGAAGATCAGAATGGCCAGCAGAAGGTTGGAACTCACATAGTCCTGCAGGAATTCCCGGTTTTCTGCCACTTTGGACAGGCGGAGATATTCATGCCAGCCGTTCAAATAGACGATCAGGGCGGCCGCGACGATGGCCAGGATCGGCCCCCAGCGCTTTAAAAATCCAGGCGCGGCCTCTTGTGTCTCGCCCGTTTTGGTCTCTGTACCGTTTTCCATGCTTTGTCTTCTCCAGCGCCCCCGCACCACCAGTTGGCCGGTCTCGCATCCAGGCCGTATCGTGGTGCCAAAATACGCAAAGATCGTGTACGGAAAATACCCTCTCAAGCGGAAGTGATGATACGTCAGCAGAAGTGACATGGCCATGCCTGGGAAAATGCAAGGGATTTGGCCGGGATTGATTGACTTTAGGCCCTCTTCTCCCTATAAGCCCGCACGATCTGGATCATCCGCCGGAATTTGAGCCTGCCGGGCAGTTTTGTTCGGCTTTTCGCTGATGTTCGCGGCATGGCGCAAGGGCCAAGGCCTCAAGACGCCGAAACTCATGGAGAAGACCCGTGAAGAGAACTTTTCAACCGAGCCGGCTGGTTCGTAAGCGCCGTCATGGATTTATGGCACGTAAGGCCACAAAAGGGGGCCGCAAAGTGTTGGCGCGGCGCCGGTCCAAGGGCCGTAAGCGTCTGTCCGCGTAACCGCATTTGTTAACGCAGGGCCGGCCCAAGCGGCCGGATTCAGATGCAGATGCCGGCCTCCAAGACCGTGCCCCAGTCCTCCGCGTACAAGCCCGTAACACTCCGCCGCCGTGCGGACTTTTTGGCAGCTGCGCGCGCGGCTCACTCGGCTCAGCGCGGTTTGGTGCTACAAGCGCGTAACCGTAACGATGAAGGCGGCCCGCGGGTCGGGTTTACGGTCACCAAGAAGGTGGGCAACGCGGTTGTGCGCAACCGGGTGAAGCGGCGCTTGCGGGCCGCAGCAAGGCTTGAATTGGGGCAAGAGGGACGTCCGGGGTTTGACTACGTGCTGATTGGGCGCAAGGCGACGATTGATCGTAGTTTCGCTCAGTTGCGCGATGACCTTGCCAAAGCGGTCCGTAAGGTCCACATGGAGACGAACCGGAGAGAGGGTGCCCCTCAGGGGTGAACACAGGCGGCAGGATGGATAAGGACACAAACAAGAATCTGATTTTGGCTCTTGTTCTCTCGCTTGGCGTTCTCATCGCCTGGGAGCTGCTCTACGGGCTGCCGAAAATGCGTGAGCAGCAGCGTCAGGCCGAAATTGCCGAGCAGCAGCAGCAAGCGCAACAAGGCCAGGCCGGAACACCTTCCGCCCCTGCCACAACGCCAAATGCCGCGGTTCCAGCTCCCGACGGCGCCGTGCCCCAGCCCAGTGCGGATGCTTTGCCCGGCGCGACCTTCACCGCAGAAGACAGCAAGGCGGCCGGACGCGTACAGATCGAAACGCCTCTGCTGTCAGGCTCATTGAACCTGAGAGGCGCGCGGCTGGATGACCTGCGGCTCATCAAGTATCACGAACAGGTGGACCCCTCGAGCCCGGTGATCACGCTGCTGGGCCCCGAAACCTCTCAGAACCCCTACTATGTAGACGCCGGATGGATTGCCGCCGGCACAGAGAAACCGAAAGTGCCGGGCCCCACGTCCGTATGGGCAGCGCCGCAAGGGGCAAAGCTGACGCCTCAGACCCCGGTCACCTTGACCTGGAACAATGGCGAGGGCCTGACCTTCAAGCGCACCATCTCCATTGATGACGGCTACATGTTCACCATCACCCGTGAGGTGGAGAACACGTCCGCCAACGCCGCTGTCCTGTTCCCTTACGCGCAGGTCACCCGCCACGGTACGCCGCAGATTGAAGGGTTCTTCATCCTGCACGAAGGCTTGGTGGGCGTGCTCGACGGCAACCTGGAAGAGATCGACTATTCCGACGTTCAGGAAGAGACCAAGCCGCAGGAGTTTGAATCCACCGGCGGCTGGCTGGGCATCACCGACAAATACTGGTCGGTTGTGCTGGTTCCCGATCAGACCAAGAAGCTCAAGGCCCGCTTCGGCGATTATCCGGTGGCCGGCAGGGACATCTACCGGGTGGACTACCTCTCCGCTGAAGGGGTCTCCGTCGCCCCCGGCACCACCGCCAAAACGGAAGGCCGCCTGTTTGCCGGCGCCAAGGTTGTGGACCTGGTGGACGGCTATGCGGAAGAGTTCAAGATCCAGAACTTCGATCTCCTGATCGACTGGGGTTGGTTCTACTTCATCACCAAGCCCATGTTCTATCTTCTGCAGTTCTTCTATAGCCTGGTGGGCAACTTCGGCGTTGCCATCATCCTGGTCACCGTGGTGATCAAGCTGGTGTTCTTCCCGCTGGCCAACAAGTCTTACGTCTCCATGAGTAAGATGAAAAAGCTGCAGCCGGAGATGCAGAAGATCAAAGAGCGCTTCGGCGATGACCGCCAGCGCCAGCAGCAGGCCATGATGGAGCTGTACAAGAAGGAGAAGGTGAACCCGATCTCCGGCTGTCTCCCGGTCTTGATCCAGATCCCGGTCTTCTTCGCGCTCTATAAGGTGTTGTTCGGCACCATTGATATGCGCCATGCGCCCTTTATCGGCTGGATCCAGGATCTGTCCGCCAAGGACCCGACCACGATCTTCAACCTGTTCGGTCTGTTGCCGTTCGGGGTGCCGGACTTCCTGATCATCGGGGTGTGGCCGATCATCATGGGCATCACCATGTTCATCCAGATGAAGCTGAACCCGGCCCCGCCGGACCCGATCCAGGCGCAGGTTTTTGCCTGGATGCCGCTGTTCTTCACCTTCCTTCTGGCCAGCTTCCCGGCCGGTCTGGTGATCTACTGGGCCTGGAACAATACCCTGTCCGTGGCCCAGCAATACGTGATCATGCGCCGCCAGGGGGTTGAGGTGGAGCTCTGGAAGAATATGTCGGACACCTTCAGTTTCCTCAAAAAGAAGGGTGCGAAGGAAACTGAGTAGCCCGGGCTCGCTCGGCGCCTTCGTCCCAACCATGTCAGAAGACCAAGAGTTCTCCGCAGACGAGCTTGAAGCCGGGCGGTTGCTGTTTGCCGGCCCGTGCGACTTCCTGATGGGCGCAACCAGCCTTGCCCAATTGCCCGAGGCGGCCCCGTGCGAGGTGGCGTTTGCCGGCCGCTCCAACGTGGGCAAGTCGTCCCTTTTGAACGCGCTCACCGGCCGCCGGGCGCTGGCCCGCACGTCCAACACGCCCGGGCGCACACGCGAGCTCAACTATTTCCAGATCGGCCCCTCGCTGCATCTGGTAGACATGCCGGGCTATGGCTATGCCCGGGCCCAGAAGACCCTGGTGGCCGCGTGGCAGAAGCTCATCAAAGCGTACCTGCGCGGCCGGCCCACATTGCGCCGGGTGTTCGTGCTGGTGGATTCCCGCCATGGCATCAAGCCCAACGATCTTGAGATCATGGATCTGATGGATGAAGCCGCCGTCATCTATCAGGTGGTGCTCACCAAGGCCGACAAGATCAAGCAGGCCGAGCGTGACCGGTTGCTCAAGACGACGGCGGAGCAATTGCGCAAACGCCCCGCCGCGCACCCGGAGCTTCATCTCACTTCATCGGAGAAGGGCACCGGTATTGCCGAATTGCGCGCCGAGGTGGCCAGGCTCCTGGTCGCTTAAGCGGGCCTGTCAAAAAACATCGGGTTCCCAGCGGGCCACTTTCGGTTATAAGCAGGAGTTCAGTGAAGTGTGTGGGCCGGACGAAACCATGGCTATTGAAGAAGACAACAGCAGCGAGAGCGCGGGCGAGCCCTTGCCGGATTACATTACCCGGGAGGATCAGGCGCGCATCCTGTCTGAGGCGCTGCCGTTTATGCAGAACTATGACGGCGAGACCGTCGTCGTAAAATATGGCGGCCACGCCATGGGCAGCCCGGAGCTGTCGCAGAAATTTGCCCGCGACATTGTCCAGCTCAAGCAGACCGGGGTGAACCCTATCGTGGTCCATGGCGGTGGCCCGCAGATCGGCCGTATGCTGGAGCGCCTGGAGATCAAGTCTGACTTCCAGGATGGCCTGCGTGTCACCGACCGGGAGACCGTGGAAGTGGTGGAGATGGTTTTGGCCGGGTCCATCAACAAGCAGGTGGTGGCCGACATCCAGAAGGCCGGCGGCTATGCCATTGGCATCTCTGGCAAGGATGGCAACCTTATGCGGGCCCGCAAGCTGCGCCGCACCCGCAAGGACCCTGAAAGCAATATCGAGCGCATCCTCGATCTGGGTGTTGTGGGCGAGCCGTCTGAGGTGAATGCCACGGTGCTTGAGACCTTGGTGTATTCAGATGCCATCCCCGTCATCGCCCCGTTGGGCGTCTCCAAGGAAGGCGATACCTACAACATCAACGCGGACACGTTCGCAGGCGCCATTGCCATTGCGGTGAACGCCAAGCGCCTCTTGCTGCTCACCGATGTGGCCGGCGTGCTGGACGATGAAGGCGAGCTGGTGCGTGAGCTTTCGTTGCAAGGCGCGCGCGATATGATCAGCAACGGAACCATCAAGGGCGGCATGATCCCCAAGATCGAGACCTGCATGTCGGTGGTGGATGCCGGGGTGGACGGCGTGGTGGTCCTGGATGGCCGGGTGCCCCATATTGTGTTGCTGGAGCTGTTTACCGAGCACGGCGTGGGCACACGCCTCAGCACGCTCGATTTGGATTGAGAGAAGAATGGCCTCACAAGAAGCGTTTGCGCATGTGGACACCTGGGTGTTTGATTTGGACAACACCCTCTATCCGTCCCGCAGCCGACTGTTTGATCAGATTGACGTGCGCATGGGCACGTTTATCGCCGAGTTGCTCGACATAGATCGGGTTGAAGCGCGGAAGATCCAAAAGCAGTTCTTCTACGAACACGGCACCACCCTGCGCGGGCTCATGCTGGAGCACAATGTGAAGCCTGATGACTTTCTGGGATTTGTGCATGACATCGATCATTCGGTGCTGCTCTCAAACCCGGATCTGGATGCCGCCATCTCCAAGCTGCCGGGCCGCAAGCTGATCTTCACCAGCGGCACCGTGGCCCATGCCGAACGGGTGATGCATGAAATCGGTATCACCCATCATTTCGAAGAGATCTTCGACATCAAGGCCGCCGACTACGTGCCCAAACCCCAGCGTCCCACCTATGAGGCCTTTCTGTCTCACACGGGCGTGGCGGCGAACCGGTCGGCCATGTTTGAGGACATCATCCGCAATCTGGAAGTGCCCCACGATATGGGCATGACCACGGTGCTGGTGCATGACAACGACAATGAAGATGCGGCCATGATCAACAAGCTGAATGATGACACGGGCAATAACGAGCATGTGCATCATGTGACCGATGATCTGGCGGGCTTCCTGTCGAAGATCGTGCCGGTCTAAATGCCACTTTTTAGTTGGTTTGGCTGCGAGTATCCGCCAAAAAGCTTGTATTACCGAACGAACCCAATTTCGCGTAAAGCGCTGATTTAGAAGTCAGATTCGCGCTATTTGGCCTTGATGGTTTACTTTCCATCATCCTTGCGAAAGCGAGGACCTTCTGAGCCAAGGGGAAGTTGTGAGCTATGGGCCCTCACGTGCGCAAGGGCGCGGGTCTTAAGCCGGGTCCCGGTCCAGCGCCTGGCAGAGGCAATGCACCCCGCCGCCGCCCAAGGTGAACATGGACATATCCGGATCATACACCTCGTAGCCGCGCTCACGCAGCTTGGCGTTTAGCCCGTCGGAGCCCTTCATGGACAAGATCCTCTTGTTGCCCAAAGGAACCAAGTTGACGCCCAGACCCTTGGCTTCCTCGAAGCTCACATCGATGAAGTCATAGCCCCGCTCGGTCAGCCAATCGATCACCCAAGGCTCCAGCGCATCCAGGCAGGTGACGGCGAGGGTCTCCTCAATCGGCACCAGCAGGCCATCCAGGTGGACGAAGAGGGCAGGGATGGGCACCACTTCCACATCCCACCCCTTTTCCTTGATCCATGCGGCCACCTGCTCTGAGCCTTCCTGCTCCGACCGTTCCCCGCAATAGCCAACGAGTGCATGGCCGGGCTTCAAGATCACCAGATCGCCACCTTCAAAGTGCCCGGCGGTCACCATCTTCCAGATGGGGATGTTGTTGGACTGATAGAACTCAATGGCCGTCACATAGTCGGCCCGCCGGCACTTCAGCTGCATGTGGCAGATCAGTGCGCCCCAGGGGGTCATGCAGCTTGAATCCCGGGCAAAGAAGTTGCGATGCAGCACCTCGTCTGATCTGAGATAGTGACAGGTGACGCCGGCGTCCTCGTAGATGCGCACCATCTCCGTGTGCTGTGCCATGGCCGTCTGGAGATCGAACTTCACGCCCGTCTTGTGCGCGTTCTGCAAGGTGCGCTTTGTCAGCGGCCCGGCATCCACCCAGCGGTAATGCTCAGGCTTGCCCAACAGCACATGGCGCAATGTTGCATAGTCGTTATCGATACCCCAATTGGCGTCAGCCATCGCTCTCATCTCCCTCAGACAGGCGGGCCGATTTTCGGCCCTGCGGTCTATAGATCAGATCGGGTTTGGCCTGTGCAGGGCGATATTTCGTCTCAGGTTCGTTGGAGCCGATGACCACCAATATCTCCCGGTAGAGCTTTTCCTTGATGGCCTCCTCGAAGTCCACGAAATCGGCCGCCTGCATGACAAAGGCTCCGTTTCCGGAGATCACATTGTCCCGGTAATACTCATCGAGCCTGGGGAAATCGGCCAGAATGGCAAGCCCGTTGATCGTGACTTTCAAGGCGGCGGCCATGACCTTGGCCTGAGGCATGATCACCGCCTTGCCATACCAGGGCTCGGTCTCAATGCCATCCCCGGACACATCGATCACCCGGCGCGTGCCGTTAATGTCGTTCTTCGTCAGCATGTCCAGGGCAAAGGCAACGCCCGAACCAATGCCCGTGCCGCCGCCGCCCTGGCCTTGGTTGCGCCCGGTGCGCGGGTAGAAGGTCTCCACCACCCGCGCGAAGGTCTCCGCGCTGGCCGCACCATCAATCACGTACCACTTGGTGTGGACCTTCGGGAACGCCGCATCCGACCAGACCATCAGCGCCACGGCAATCTTGCGCAAAGGTCCAAGGGCAATGGCCCGTTGAATGCGCGGGCTCCGGAACGCTGCTGCAATGCCGCCAAGCTGAAGGCCGAACTCCTGCTCGTTGACGCTGCCCGATCCATCCACAGCCAGCACCAGTTCAAGATCCACATCCTCCGCAGCCGCAGGGCTTGCGAACACAAGCTGCGCCAGCAAGATGAAGAGTGCTGCAAGTTTGCCCTGTGGTCTCATCTGGCCCTACCGGTGGTGCATCATCCGCCCAATGGTGTTCATGAGAATTTGTGCCGCCAGAATGGACGTTGTGCCAGTCAAATCATAGTCAGGGGCCACTTCCACAAGGTCCAGGCCCACAATGTTGCCCTGTTTGCACAAGCCATCGAGCAGCTCCAGCACCTCGTAATAGAGGAAGCCACCATGGCTCGGCGTGCCGGTGCCGGGCGCAATGGAGGGATCAAAACCGTCAATATCTATGGTCACGTAATAGCGCACGCCTTGAGGGATACGGGCGAGCACCTGCTCCACCCCCAGCTTGCGGAACTGGCGGACCGACAGGATGTCTGATCCCATGCTGCGCGCATCGTCATAGCCTTCCTTGGCAGTTGAGGAGACATTGCGGATGCCGATCTGGGAGAGGCCGGTCACATAGTCCTTCTCTGCCGCCCGGCGCATGGGGTTGCCATGACCATAGCGCACCCCATGGCGCTCATCCACAAAGTCCAGGTGCGCATCGATCTGCACCAGGTGCACGGGCTCCTGGCCTTCAAAGGCGTTGATGCAGGGGATGTTGACGGAATGATCGCCGCCCAAAACAATCGGCACGGCACCGGCGCTTAGGATCTTGCGCACCCCGTGCTCAATGTTCGCGTGGCTCTTCAGGGTGTCTGTGTGGACGATGTCCGCATCGCCAATATCGACGATCTTCACCTCACCGGCCGGCAGATAGGTGATGTCGTCCTCATGATCGTAAGCACCGCCATGGCCGAACGAGAACAGGGTGGAGGCTTCGCGGATGCCCCGCGGACCGCCCCTGGCCCCGGCGCGCCACTGGGTGCCGAAATCAAACGGCGCGCCCAGAATGGCCACATCCGCATCGATGGCGTCCCAGTTCTCCACATAAGGAAGCTTGCCGAATGTGCAGATGCCAACAAACGGCAGGTTCAGCCGGCCACCTTCATACCCATGCGTGCTCATCGTCAGTGCCCTTAAAGATCGTAATGCTGCTTGATGATATCCCAACCGGCCTCTGCTGTTTCCACAAATTGGAACAGGTCGAGATCCTCCGGTGAGATGGTGCCTTCCTCGGCCAGGGCCTCGAAGTTGACGATGCGCCGCCAGAACTTCTCGTTGAACAAGATGATGGGCATGCGCTCGACCCGCTCTGTTTGGATGAGGGTGAGCACCTCGAACATCTCATCCAGCGTGCCGAACCCGCCGGGGAACACGGCGATGGCCTTTGCCCGCATGAGGAAGTGCATCTTGCGGATGGCGAAATAGTGGAAGTTGAAGCAGAGTTCCGGCGAGACGTAGTGGTTGGGCGCCTGCTCGTGCGGCAGCACGATGTTGAACCCGATGGAGAGAGCCCCTGCGTCCTCCGCCCCCCGGTTGGCCGCTTCCATCACGCCAGGGCCGCCGCCGGACACCACCACATATTCCTTCTGGTGGCGCTTCAGCGCCTCTTCGGAGGCCAGCACGGCAAAGCGCCGGGCCTCTTTGTAGAAATGGGCGTTCGCGGCAAGGTTCTTCTTGGCAATCTCAGTCTTGCCGCCGGGTTCTGCCCCGGGGGCGGGAATGCGCGAACCGCCAAACAGCACAACGGTTGAGGTGATGCCGTGTTCCTGGAGGATCAATTCCGGCTTCAGAAGCTCCAGCTGCAGGCGGACCGGTCTCAGCTCTGCGCGGCACAGGAAGTCTGGATCTTGAAACGCAAGCTCATAGACCGGCGACCGGGTTTGCGGCGTATGGGGCTGCAAACTTGATCTGATGATGTCTTCTTCCGATGTGGGGAAGGGCGTCTTGCGCTCGCGCGTGAGCTTCGGTGTGTCAAACATTGTCAGAATAGTTCCCTCAAGTTGTTGCAGCGTGTTGCACTGAAGATAAAGTCATCGCATAACGGCGGCGCCCTTGATAAGGGCCAAGTGGTTTTTTTGATCCGGAGCAGATAAGTCCATGAGCACGCAACATTTGCAGGCCACCATTGAAGCAGCGTTCGACAATCGCGATGAGGTTAACCTGCAAACCCAAGGCGAGATCCGCGATGCGGTGAACGAAGCCCTCAACCTTATGGACAGGGGCGAGGCCCGCGTGGCCGAGAAGAGCCCTGAGGGCTGGGTGGTCAACCAGTGGCTGAAGAAAGCTGTGCTCCTGTCATTCCGGCTGAACGACATGACCACCATCTCCGGCGGCCCGGGTGGGGCCCATTGGTGGGACAAGGTGCCCTCCAAGTTTGAAGGTTGGGGCGAGGACGAGTTCCGCAGCGCTGGCTTCCGGGCGGTGCCCAACTGCGTGGTGCGCCATTCCGCCCACATCGCGCCGAACGTCATCCTGATGCCGTCCTTCGTCAATTTGGGCGCCTTTGTAGACAGCGGCACCATGGTGGACACCTGGGTCACCGTGGGCTCGTGTGCGCAGATCGGCAAGAATGTGCATCTGTCCGGCGGCGTGGGCATTGGCGGCGTTCTGGAGCCGCTTCAGGCCGGACCTGTGATCATTGAGGACAATTGCTTCATCGGCGCGCGTTCCGAGGTGGTTGAGGGCGTTGTGGTGGGCGAGGGCGCCGTGCTCTCCATGGGTGTCTACATCGGTGCCTCCACCAAGATTATCGACCGGGCGACCGGCGAGGTGCACATGGGCCGCGTGCCGCCCTATTCGGTCGTGGTCTCCGGCACCACAGGGGGAAAGCCGCTGCCTGACGGCAGCCCGGGTCCCTCGCTCTATTGTGCGGTGATTGTCAAAACCGTGGACGAGCAGACCCGGTCCAAAACGTCGATCAACGATCTGTTGCGCGATTAAGGCCCGGAGGGGCGCCCGATGAAAGACCTCTTGTTCAGTTTTGAGGGCCGCATCCCCCGGTCCCATTATTGGGGCGGCACGCTGGTGTTGAGCTTGGTGGCCGTGGTGATCATTTTTGCCTCGGTGGTTCTGTTCCTGGACGAGGATGTTCCCTTCAGCGAGAGTTCTCTTGTGCGCCTCAATTCTTTGATCGGAATGTGCCTGCTATATCCGGTCTCTGCTTTGATGATCAAACGGCTGAAGGACCGCGACCGGCCACTGTGGCTGGTCGTGCTTTTTCTGGCCCCCAACGCGCTGATCCTGCTTGGGGAAGCGTTCGGCATTACCGCCAGCCATGAGGTGGTTGACGGCGTCTATCTGCGCACGCCCAATGTGTTTGGCAATGTGCTGGAGACAGTGAACCTTTGTGTGTTTGTGTTTGCGCTGATAGAGTTGGGCATTCTTCGCGGCACCAAGGGAGACAATCAGTGGGGGCCTGATCCCGTAAAGAAGTCCGGCGTATAAGATCCAAAAGCGAAGTTAAGCAACACTCTATGGCTGAAACCGGTTCCACCTACACAGATCCTGTGGCTGCGGCCGCTGAGCTGATCCGCTGTCCGTCTGTCACGCCGGAAGAAGGCGGGGCGCTCACCTGGCTCCAGGAAGCTCTGGAGGGCTTGGGCTTTGAATGCTGGCGTCTGCCGTTCTCCGATGCGGGCACACCGGATGTGGACAACCTGTTTGCCCGCATCGGCTCCAGCGCACCGCATATCTGTTTTGCCGGGCACACTGATGTGGTGCCCCCGGGTGACACTGAGCTGTGGCGCCATGGCCCGTTCGATGCGGTGCTGGAAGACGGCGTGCTTTATGGACGCGGTGCGGTAGACATGAAAGGCAACATCGCCTGCTGGCTTGCCGCCACCGCGGAATTTTTAAGCGAACACGGGGGTGAGACGAACGGTTCCATCTCTCTTCTCATCACCGGCGATGAGGAGGGCCCCTCGATCAACGGCACCCGCAAGGTGCTGGAGTGGATGGCCGCGAACGGCCAGGTGCCAGACTTCTGCATCGTGGGCGAGCCATCCTGCACGGAGCAGGTTGGTGATGCCATCAAGAACGGCCGCCGCGGAAGCCTCAACGGGGTCCTTACCGTGCGGGGCGTTCAAGGGCACTCAGCCTATCCGGAGAAGGCCGACAATCCCGTGCCGCGCCTTGCCCGTATTGTCGATGCCATCATGTCGGAGCCTCTGGATCACGGCACGGCGCATTTCCAGCCCTCCACATTGCAGGTGACCAGCTTTGATGTGGGCAACCCGGCCACCAATGTGATCCCGGCGGAGGCAATCGCCAAATTCAATGTGCGCTTCAATACCGAGCACACACCTGAAACGATCGAGGCCTGGGTGCGCGAGCGCTGCGGTGATGCGGACTACACCTTGCAGATTTCCGTCAGCGGGGACAGCTTCGTCACCGAGCCCGGCCCAGATCTTGATGCGGTGCAGGAAGCGGTTCAGCGGGCCACAAACGTGGCGCCCGCCCTCTCTACGGGCGGCGGCACCTCAGATGCCAGGTTCATCAAGGACTATTGCCCTGTGGTGGAGTTCGGCTTGGTGAACAAGACCATCCACGCCGTTAATGAACGCGTTCCGGTCGACGATCTTCACACGCTGACCCGGGCCTACAGGGCCGTGCTTGAACGATACTTAGACCGTGGGACAAATCCGTAACATGGCGCTACCGGGTCCCAATGAAATCGTTGCGTCCCTCTATGGTGCCGTGCGCCTGTTGCGCCGTGATCCGGGCGGGCTGAACGATTTCAACCTGACAGAGGAAGGCTTTTGGCGCTCATTCTTCGCGATGGCTTTTGTGCTGCCATTATCAGCACTGGCCGCGGTGACGTTTCGAGAGAACACGGACATAAGCGCGGTGGCTCTGGCGTCACGCGCCACGGTCAACCTCACGCTGCAATGGGCAGCCTTCACCGCTGCCATGCTCGCCTACGCACACGCCTTCCAGCTGAGCCACAACTATATGCGGTTCATTACGGCCTACAATTGGAGCTCGGTGATCGCGACGTGCTGCATGATGGTGCCGGTTTTGCTGTACAATGTCGGTATCTTGGGAAGTGAGGGTGCGCTGGTGCTCGTGTTCTTCATCTTCCTGGCCATGCTCACATACTTTTGGTACGTGGCCCGCGAAGCGCTGGACTGCGGTGGGTTCGTTGCCGCCGGCGTGGTGTTCATGGACTTCTTTTTGAACGTTACGATTGAACGCTTGCTCGGCCTCACCCAATCGCCCTGAGAGGGTAGTCCACGCCTGTGAGGTAAAGCCC
>JAAUYD010159173.1_pt1 | contig 19441 bp, 18 predicted proteins | sample 7278101 | NCBI WGS metagenome assembly JAAUYD01 (sample SAMN14350128, study PRJNA611818) | marine sediment metagenome | isolation source: surface marine sediment (0.6m) | place: French Polynesia: Moorea | collected 2018-08
GGCATTTGGGACTGCTTTTCTCATAATATTTAGAGAACCATTCACATCTGCATTGAGTAATTTTCTTTTACCAGTGCGATATAAACCTCTTGTTACTCTTTTTCCTGAAAAAGTCACTTGATTTTTCTGGCCTTTCTGGTAAACAGGAAGACAGTCGTTATCCAAAAAAGAAGCGAGTGAGGTATAAGATTCTTCGGTAATAATTACCTTTATTCCTACCATTTCTGCTTTATAAGATAACATTTCTCTGAACTTATTATAGGGAATCGATACAAAGTTTTGGTTATTTCTTTTCCCTAAGTTAATGCTTTGTTTCCATTCTTGATTATGACCAATGATCAAGGTTCCTATTTTCTGATTAACCATAGTATCAATAATCAAACGAGATGCTTTATGGAGATAATCATTAATCTTGAATTCTCTTTGATTACAAAGCTTTTTCAGTTTCTTGCTTGATTGATTTTCTCTTAAAATAGATTGTAAGTAGCTTTTGACTTTATTATAGTATTGATTGATGGATTTTAACGGTCTGCCATTGATCAAGAGCGGTTGAATTCCGGCTTGATTAAAAGTTAATGTAGCCAAATTGTTTAAGCCAATATCAATACTCGCGTAACGATTTTCCTCTAACTTATATTGTTTTTCACTGGCTTCATAAATGACCTCAATTACATAATGGTTAAGTTTGGGGACAAGGCGAACTTGTTTGATTTGTGTAGTATCTACGTTGGTTTTTAGATAAATCTCAGTTTGACTCGGATGAACGATTCCTTTTTTAAGTTGCTTTTTACTAATAGCTTGTTTAGTATAAACTATCACATTTCTTCCCTTTACTTTATGTTTATATCCAGGAAGATGAGGACGAGCTTTAAATTTTGAGGGGGTTTCCTTGTAAGCTACATTAGCTTCTTTAAAACTTTTCCAGTTTCTCTCAAGTATCATCAAAATTTGTTGAGAAACTTTAGCTGGCATCGCTTGATAATCTTCTTGATTTTGTAGCGTTTTTTGAATGTCATGATAATTGCGATAAGTGTTTTCAAAAATAAAAGACTGACGAACTAAATAATTAGCATAATTGTAGAGATTTTTAGATAAGAAACATAGTCGGTCAATTTCAGCATAAAACCGATGATTGTTTTTAATAATATGTCTCTCAACTAATTTCATCAATTAACTGGTTAAAATATTGCTTAATTTTAACTTTGGTTTAATTGTACCATTAAACAACTCAACAGAGTTATTAATTTTTGTGAGGTGGCGACCCTGCCGTCGAACGGCAGGGCTTGTGACCGCCGTCAAGTCTCCCCTGGGTCAGTACAAATAATCTGAAGATATTTGTCGTGATTTGACTATATATGACTATATTTCTGTTGAATGTTTATGATACCAGTTCTCAAAAATAACTGGAGATATCTAATTCTAGTTTGGGGTGTAGGGTGTGGGGTGTGGGGTGTAGGGTTAAATCCTGATCTTGTAGGTTGGGTAGAGGAACGAAACCCAACCATATAAGAAATTATTTTATCTATCCTTACTTAAAAGATATTCTACAGCACGCTGAAGTTGATCGGTTCGTGCTTGAAGGACTTGAATTTGTTGATCCGTTGCTTCCACAAAACGATCAATGCGACGGTTAGTTGCTTCGCTAATTTCTGCTAAACGTTCTATATTTGCCTCAATACGGTCTAATCGAGAACTTCGCCACCACATTGCTCTCATTCCAATAAAAAACTCTGACTATCTGTAATATACCAGATATTTAACCTTCTCCTCCTCTGCGATCGCTTTTTGTTGGGTTTCCTCTCGTCAACCTAACCTTTGCTTTTAGGGAGAAGAAATTATTAAGTCCTTGCTAAGATCAATCGTTGACGATGAACTTTCCTTAACTGTAATTCCGTATTAGATATCTTTTCTAACATGAAAATAACTTGTTGGGGTTGTAGCATCGTTCCATCATTGCGACAACTGCCAATATAGTGCAACATCGCAGTATTATCTTGACAAGATTCTAAAGATAGATGAGACAAGCGATCGCGTAAATTGACCGTTTTCTTTTTACCTGACTTTGTAGTTTTCTCCCAGTTAATTTCTGAACTATTTAATACAGTTCCAATCCAATTTTGCCAAGTTTCAGAAGAAATGATCGCCTCAGTTTCCACAGTAATTAAATACTCTGCTTCTTCCAATAACCGAGTGGCTGAAGTCGAATTAACGGATACTTCTTCTACTTTATAAATAGGAAGATCTGAGGGTAACTGTTGTGCTAAAGCGTTACGAAACGCCTCAATATCCATCACCTCAGTTAACTCAAAATCTACAATTTCCCCATTGCTAGTAACACCTAAAGTTAACGCATTAGCAATAGAAATTCTTGGACCTGGATGATAACCCCCTGTAAAAGAAATAGGTAAGGCTGCACGACGTACCCCCCGATCAAATAATCTCACTAAATCAAGGTGGCTAACTAAGGCCATTTCCCCAATTTTGCCAAAATACACCCTAAACCGTTGTAACCGTGCTTGGTTGGGCTGAAAGTGACCGCTAAACTCAGGAATAGCAGGGGGTTGCACCACAATGTTATGACCAAAATCTAACCCACACACCCCACAATGGGAACACCCTTCAAACGCACAGTCAGGAACTGTGGCTGCTTCTAAAGCCCGTTGTAAGTCCTCTTGTAACCATTTTTTATCAATGCCTGTATTAACATGATCCCAAGGTAAGGGGGCGTTGTATGAGTCCGTATTTCCTTCAAAAATGTTCCATTCCCCCGCTTCTACTTGACGATATTTCCAACTTAACCCAGCTTCATCGATAGCTTGTTCCCAAGCTTCATAAGCCTTTTGAGCATTTTCCCACCATGAGTCCATACCGGCACCTAATTCCCAGGCGCGACGAATGACAGGGGATAAACGGCGATCGCCTCTTCCGATAAAATCTTCCATGGCAGAAATTCTCACATCGGTGTAATTGGCTTTTACGCCTCTTAAACTACGAAACGCTTCTCGCAATAATTCTTGTTTTCGTTTAAACTCTGCTGTAGAAACGGAATGCCACTGAAACGGTGTATGGGGTTTGGGGGTAAAGTTAGATACCGTAATAGTAAATTGTAGAGGCTTACGGCCTTTAATTCGGCATTCTTGACGCAACCAGCGCAATGTTTCTACAATCCCCAGGACATCCATATCTGTTTCCCCTGGTAAGCCAATCATAAAGTACAGTTTAACCTTATCCCAACCCTGTTCAACGGCGGTTTTAACCCCCCGTAATAACTCTTCGTTGGTTAACCCTTTATTGATCACATCTCGCATTCTTTGGGTTCCGGCTTCTGGGGCAAAGGTTAACCCTGACTGGCGGTTTCCCCCGACAATATTGGCGATATTTTCATCAAACCGATCCACCCGTTGACTGGGTAAAGAAAGGGTAATATTTTCATTTTTGAGACGATTTTTGATCTCCGTTCCTACTGCCGGAAGGGCTAAATAGTCGGAACAACTTAGAGATAGTAAGGAAAATTCATTATGTCCGGTTTCTCTAATACCTCGTTCAATGGTTTCGATAACCTCTTCTGGTTGTACATCCCTTGCTGGGCGGGTTAACATTCCTGGTTGACAAAAACGACAACCTCTGGTGCAACCTCGTCTTATTTCTACTACTAAGCGATCGTGGATGGTTTCAATATAAGGGACTAAACCAATGGCATAAGCTGGCATAGGAGGGGAGACACGGCGTAAAATTCTAGGGGGAACATCTGGCCGGTTAGGCACAACTTCTCCTGCTTCTGTTACCTCATAGAAACGAGGGACATAAACCCCTGGAATTTGCGCTAAATCCAATAGTAATGCTTCTCTATCTAAGTTATTGGCTTTTCCTTCTTCTATAATTAAACCAATTTCAGGTAATAATTCTTCTCCGTCTCCGAGTGCCATAAAATCGAAAAATTCGGCAAAGGGTTCAGGGTTAGAGGTGGCGGTTTGTCCTCCGGCAAAAATTAAAGGATAATTTCCTAACTGTCTTTCTCTCCATGTCAAAGGAATTTGCGCTAAATCCAGCATTTCTAATATATTAGTCGCCCCTAGTTCATAACTGAGGTTGAAGCCTAAAATATCAAAATCTGTAAGGGGACGACGGGATTCTAAGGCGAATAGGGGAGTTTTTGTGTCTCGTAATTTCTGCGCTAAATCCGGTGCGGGCAAATAAGTGCGATCGCAGAGTTGACGGGGCTGCCCGTTGAGGATATTGTAAAGGATAATGTGACCTAAATTAGAGGCTCCTAACTCATATACCTCTGGATAAGTTAACACCCACCGCACAGATGTTTTATTCCACGGTTTATGTTTCGCCCCTAATTCGTTACCTAAATAGCGCGCAGGTTTATTGATGTCTGGGGTGATGAGTTTTTCAATAGGAATAGTCACAAATAAACCTCCGGCACTTCCCTAATTTTTTCATGCTTTTCTAATATATCGGAAGTGTGGAGGAGTAAGCCAATATTCGAGGTCATCAATGGGTTAGTGACCTCAAGCAGCGACGGTTTCGGTTACCGATGCTTCATAGGTTTGACGACTTTCATAAATTTCTAGAGCCCGATCTAATTGGGTTAATTCAAAAATAATACGAACGGATGGTGATAGGGAACAAACACTTAACTTTTTATTGAGACGTTGAGCGAGACGAAAAGCTGACACAATGGCCATGAGTCCCGCACTATCAATAAATTCCACTTGGTGCATATCCACCAAAAAATCTATACTTGAGTTGTTACTAACAAAATTAGTTAATTTTTCTTGAAAATCATCTATATTGGCCGCAGTAATGTAACCAGTCGGTTCAAAAACAGCGATCCTTAAATTAATCAAATGACTCCCCATCATTGGTATTTACCCTCAATTTCAAAATTTAATTTGCTTATGGTATGACCAAATTATAATCAGTTTTTTGTTAATTGATTCAGTCTTCACCCATTTAATATGTTTTTTTAAGAAATTAACAAAAAGTTAATAACAAAAAGTTAATAACTGGTTAATTTTTGTCACTGAATCATACTTTTTGTTGAGTTTGGTTAAATTCGAGTTTGCGTCTATTAGCTAATAGATTTTACCCAAACTTAACCATAACTTGGCCTTAATACTGTTGCAATTTAATGCAGTAATGGATAACAGTTTAGCATTGTATCAGTTTTTTCGTAAAAAAATGTTAACGAAGCTACAAAAGTTAGACCCCAATTAATGGTTTACTAAAGATCATCGCTGTTGTTAAAAAATCCTGAATATTACAGAGCGTTGATTTTAGTGGAAGTAAGATACTTCTCCACATCTACCAACTTAGCCTAAAATCCCCTGTTGTCAAGAGCGGAGAAAATCTGTGAATAAGCCCCCTTTAATTCGCCAATTAGTCGAAAAAGCTCTATATCTCAAACGATTAACCCCAGAAATCGAAATGGCGATCAACCATGAATTAACCCGAACAGGTTATATTTCTGATGTGGACTACGAGGCTTTAGAATTGCTGATGTCAGAGATGGATGAAGGACGAATTTGTTTAACTTAAACTCTTCTATTCTTTCATACCCATCAACCAAGTCAAGATCCCACCCGCGATCGCCATTACTCCTAAGCTTAATAATACCGGTTGTAACCCGAAGAAAGTTTCAGCAATACCAGCCAAGGCCAAGGGTAAGGATAGAGCAATATTAACAGCGTTGTTTTGTAAACCAAACACTTTACCGCGCATATCTACAGGGGTTTCTGCTTGAATGGTGGTTTGCATAGGAACACCGACAAAAGCAGCAAATACCCCTAAAAATGTGGTCATCAAGAGGGTTAACCATAAACTAGCGGTAGATAAGGATAAACCAACTAAGGAAACCGCCATTCCCACTGATCCCCATAACCCTAACTGATGATTACGGAACTGTTGTCCCCAACCCCCTAAAACAGCAGCCCCACAGCCCATTCCTAAGCCTCCAGTAGCCAATAAAAAGCCAAATTGTTCCGCTTTCATCCCTGGGATGGTTTCAGCCATACGTACTGCTAAGACAGATAAGGCGGCAAAAATACAAAATAAAATCACTAACTGAATTAAGGCATTGCGAACCCGATGATTAGCCCCCAAATAACGAATCCCATCTTTAATATCTTCTAAAACATGGGGTTGCTCTTTTTCAGATTGTTCCCGCTTTTCCCCTGTCTTCAACAGTAGGAGGAGTAAACCGGCAATAAAATAAGAGATTCCCACCACAAAAGCTTTCCCTTCTTCCCAAGAAAAGCCGAAATTTTCAGCAAAATGAGAGGCCACGTCTAATAAAGGTTGTCCAATGGCAAAACCGACAATGGTCATAGCCATCATGGTAGTGGTAAACAGGGAATTGGCTGATAATAAATGACGACGTTTGACCACTAGAGGGATAGTCGCTTGTTCGGCCGGGGCAAAAAATTGGGTAATGGTAGAATCTACCAGGGTTAACACTAATAAAATTAAAAAGCCCAAAGGCAACAAAAATGCTTCTTGGGTTTGATTTTGCCAACTGCGTAACCAGTGAGGTAACCAACTAACATTTAAGGTTAACGTATCTCCTTGGGATAGCCAGAGTAAGGGAGGAATAATAAACACAAAGGCTGCACGAATAAAGTTAGAAATGACTAACACCCCTTTTTTTGACCAGCGATCGACATATACCCCAGCCAAAGAACCAAAGAAAACTGCTGGAATGGTGAAGGCGATCATGATAGCGGATACCCAACCACTAATGGGTTGATTTTCTCCTTGGAAATGACCCGCAATAAAGGCGATCATTAATACTAAATAAACTTTATCCGCCAGTTGAGAAAAAACCTGTCCGATCCACAAAATTAAAAATTGAGGATTCTCCAGCACCGGAGCAAACCCTTGACGGGGAGATTTTTTAGAGGTATTAGAACGGGCCATAGATTCCTCTGAGTTGGCAGTATCTAGGGTTTTTTTAATAGGGGTGGTTTCAGAATCAGAAACTGTCATAATTTACTTTTAATTGTTTTTCACACGCCAAAAAATCAACTATTTCTTATTACTTTTCATACTCATTGAGTATGAATTGTTTTGTTTGTCTACACTGTGCAACAGATAATAGTTGAAACTTTACTTAGGCTTTTGCTTTGAAACTGTACTGTATCAAAAACAGCAGCATTATCTATGATAGTTTAGGAAGGGTTTGTTTCACAAATCTTTGTAAGATTTCTGTCCGTCTTGTTTGCTCAAACACTTGTTTTATTTTTGTTGAAAGCTTGTCTATATTTAAACTTTGTTCTTGATGAGAATTAATCTCTTGTTCTTGAAAATATTCAATTAAACTTAAACCAGAAACACGGGTTAAATAGGCTGCACTAACCCCTTGAGTTGCGCCCCCTGCTATATAAGTAATGGCATTACTTTTGAGTAAACTACTAATGGCATGGGTTGATAATTCAACTAATCCCAATTTTACCATTAGTTTGCCAATGGCTACTGCTACAGTTTGTCCTTGAGATAGGGTCAATTTCTGTTGATAAATACCGCTCAAATCTACTATCATTTGAGCATTAATAGCAGCAGTGGCTAATAAATCTAAGGATGAAACGGGGTTTGCAAACGCTGCTGCTGCTGCTATCCACTGATATTTTTCCATCATGGGTAAAGCGCGATCGCGTCTAATTTCATTGAGAATTTCTTTTCCTTGTTGTTTAATTTCTTGTGCTTCACGCCATACTTTTCCCCAGATTAATTGTTCTCTTTCTTTGCTTAAAATAGAATCTAATCTAGTTGTTAAAGATGAAATATGAGGCGGTTGAGTTTCTGTCCATTCTTCATAGGATTTATCTGGTTTATATTGACGAACTTTTAAGGTTTTTGGCTTGGAGTTAATCTTTATTACATCATGCTCGGGAATAATTGATTGAACTTTTTGTTTAATTTGCTGTAAGACAATTTCTTGCTCTTCTAAGTTATATTGTTCTGGTTGATTTAAAATAATTAAACATCTTTGATGGTTTTGATGGTATTTTTGTATAATTTGCCACTGAGATTCGGTTAAATCTGTGGTAATCAAGAAAACAACTAAGTCTATTTTTTGATTAATTGTTTCAACATTATTTTCTTCTAACCATTCAATTTGTTTAAAATCTGTTTCTTGGTCTAATAATAATTTCACACTACTTTTGTTTGTACTATTATTACTAATTAATCCTAAAGAAACCGATTGATTGTTTAATTTATCAGGCAATTTTTCTAATTTATTTTCTAACTCGAATAAATTATATTCAGGGTTTTCTTGTTTGACTATGTTTAATATTTTTTTTCCATTGGCAATTGTCTCATTAACTTCTGTTACAGTTAAGGGAAAAATTGTTTGATCAACTGGTTTTTGTGGTTGTTTTTTTTGCCACCACCAAACCCCTGTACTGATAGCCATCAGACTCAAAACTCCCCATTCTCCTATGGCAATAACTTCTTCATGGATACTTTCTCCTAACCATAGTAAGAACGAAATTCCTAATCCTGCTACAAGAATGGGTTTTTTTACCTTAACGCTCATCATTTCCCCTCAAAATTGCCCTAATTTTCCTTGTTTTGATTGTACTCTTTTCGGGGGATTTTTTCAACGAACTTGAAACTTAATTAATTAATTAATAATTAATAATTATGTATTGACAAGCATTTTTCTAAGAAAGCCAAGCAGTTTTAATGCGATTCCAGAGACTAGAAATTGAAGCTTTTATTTCTTTTTTAAAATACCATTGTTGAAACTCCTTTTCGTATTCTTCTCCTTCTGTTTGAAAAGTTTTAAACGTATCTAAAGTTAGGGGAAGTCCTAACAAAATCAATATATATAACGACCAAGATATGGTTCCTGCTGCCAAGAAATTGAGCAACATAACAAAAGAATTAATAATGGTATAACGAATAATTTTTCGTTTTAGTTGTCGTTGGCGATATTGATTAAATTCATCCTTTTTTTCTTGACGTTGTTTTTGCAATAACCAGTCTTTTTCAGCCAGTTGCAAAACTGTAGCATCAATATCTAATTCTGCTGCAATTTCCCAAAGTTGAGTACGAGATAATTCTTCAACGTCGGTTTTGCGAGCAATGGCCAAGTGTAAAATTTCTTGAACTTCCTCTTTACGGTAGGATTGAGGGGGTTGTACGTCAGAAGCAGACATATATCTTAAAGTAACTGGGTAGTAACTGACGAAAGGGGCTGAGTCGCTGCAATTGTAAGATCAAAAGGGATCTTAAGCAAGCTTCTCCTATTCTATTATGCCCAATTTTTCAATGTTTTTGATTTTACCGTAGTTGTGATCATAATAAAATCTTACGCGATCGTAGGGTAGGTTAGGCTTGGGGTTAATTTTGTAGAGATTCTAGAAACTGGTTAATTTCTTCTTCTAAAGTGTCGTAGAGGATGGGAGCTTTGTTTGCTAATTCTAGTATGGGTTCAACTTCTAATTTGTAAGCATAAAGACTTCGTACAACATGACGAAAACGACGGAATTCATCTAAAGACAGTTGAGTAGATTGAGAAATCACTTTAGGACGGACATCAGGTACAGTTAATGTCATTTGTTCTAATAATTGTTGATGCCAATTAGCCCCCATCGGTTCCAAATAATCAATAAAACGAGCGATGAATTGAAAAATTCTTTCTACTCCTGTATAAAAACTTTGTAAACATAATGCGATCGCCATGATTAGAGCTTCTTGATAGGGTTTTGATGATGGTTCTTTCAGTTTTTGGATGTAAGACTGAGTTACTGATATTGTTTTTTGAAGTTCTATTAATTCTTGTTCAATTCGTTCCTTAACTGTTTCTTTTTTCAAAGTTCAACCCCCTTATCAATAGCTTGGCGAATATAGGGTTTAGCTTTTTCTGCTTCAACTAAATCAATGGGAAATTCATGTCCTTTTTCAATAGCTGCTCCTGCTTTAAATATAGCATTGGCAGGGAGTCCCCATACGGCTAAATCAATATCCGAGTAAGGGGATAAGTCTTCAAGATTAAGCATTGAACCAAACAAAACAACTCGTTTGACCCCAAACTGTTTTTTAAGAATTTCTGCACTATTTTTAGCAATTTCCCAACCTTGTTGTTGTCTTTGCTTTATAGTAGCTAATAATTGTGTTCGTTGAGATTGTGCTAGTTGTATTTGGCGAATAATCTGTGCTTGTTTTTGTTCATTAGAAATAGTCATAGAATTTTATAAGAATATATCTGTGAAGAACCTAAATCGGATCTTATGCTAATCTGATCATAACAATCATTGTCTCTTAATTTAGAAGATGAAAGCCTCCCAAGTCATCCAAGAATATAAAAATGGAAAACGTGATTTCCAAGGATTAAACCTACGGGGAGCAAACTTCGCAGAAAAAGATTTATCAGGGGCAAATTTTAGTTATTGTCAGATACAAGGAGCAAACTTTAATCAAGCTAACCTTACAGGGGCAAATTTTACAGGGGTAAAAGCAGGGTTACAACTGAGGAATACTATTCTTCAAGGATTTTTATTCTGTTTCTTAGCAGCTTTTCCTCAATATTTTTTATTTCAAGTTTTCAAATTTTCTACTTTATCCATAGACAGTAATAGCCAAATTATTATTAATATAATTGTATTCATTCTATTTCTCCATATTTCGTCATCTTTAATTCACGCTCTTTCTGAAAAATTTTCTATAATTGTAGGAACATATGTTGTTTGTGGAATAATAGCAACCGCTTTTGCATTCATAGATATAAGATTAACCAATTTAGAACTATATATAATATTAGGAGGTATTACACTTTTTATTACAGTTATTTCTGCTATTTGTACAGGAATTTTTTGGGTACTTTATGAAAAATGGGTAATTTATATCCTTCCTATTCTATTCGCCATCATTGGATTTATTGAAGGATATTCAAGATCTAATGAAAGTCAATTTTCAATGATTATAGGAATTATTGTCTCAGTGGTAGGCTGGATTTCTGGTATATATATTAGTAAGCAAGGACTTCAAGAAGAGGAAAAGTATAAATGGGTTCGCCCAATTATATTGTTTATTACTTTTTTGATAGGAGGAACAAATTACTTTAAAGCCAATCTTACTGATGCAGATTTTACTAGCGCAACTTTAAAAAATACCAACTTTAATCAAGCCATTCTTACCTGTACCTGTTTTAAAGATACAGTTAAATTAAACTTAGCCAGAGCAGGAAATACAATCTTAGCTAATCCTACCGTTAGAGATTTATTAATTAACCCTAGTAATGGTTCTGGAATTAACTTATTTAAAGCCTCTCTAAGAGGTGCAAACCTAGAATCTGCTAACCTTCAAGAAGCCAATTTAACTCAAGCAGATATCAGTGAAGCAAGTTTTAAATATGCTAATTTGAAACATACTAATTTAACAGAAGTTAACGCTGTTAAAACTAATTTTAGTGATGCTACTTTAACGGGTGCTTGCGTAGAAAACTGGAATATTGATACCACTACAATTTTAGATAATGTTGATTGTCAATATGTTTATCTTCTCAACAATAAAAAAGAACGTAGTCCTAGTAGTGGTGAATTTCAAGGGAATGAATTTAGCAAACTTTTTGAAGAAGTTTTTGATACGGTTGATTTAATTTTTCGGAATGGAATTGACTGGAGAGCTTTTCTATCTGCTATGAACAAAGTACAGGTACAAAATGAGGAAACTCCCTTAGAAGTCCAAAGTATTGAAAAAAAAGGGGATGGGGTTTTTGTTGTTAAAGTTCATGTTCCTCCTGATGCTGATAAAGAGAAACTTCATGAACAGTTAGTGCAAAAGTATGAACAAGAAAAGAAAGAATTAGAAGCAGAATATAAATCAAAATTAGCTATAAAAAATACGGAAATTGAATCCTATAAACGAGAAAACACTAATCTAATGAAAATCCTTGAAAGAGAAGCAAGTCGTCCAATTCAGATTATTCAGCAAAGTCATTTAGGTGATGGGGATAATGTTGGTAATGATAGAACAGAAAATAATAATCTTTAAATTTTATTTATTAAAATTATTCAACTTTATAACCAAAATGACGCAATTGTTCACCAGCAATATTATTAAATAGTTCAATTTCTTGGGTTGATAATTCTTTTTTATAACGTTGAATACTAGAATCATTAATATTAGAAGAAAGTTTCGCAAATACTGGGGTTTTTATGTTAGTGATCGCATTATTAGAGTATTTACTGGGTTCTAACTGTTGAGGATGATAGCTTTCTCCAATAAAGGACATCATTGCTTTAATGGTAGTTTCTGGATCGGATGCTAAAGATTCATATTTAACGTCTAAAATGTTATCTTGCTCTCCTAATTTTATCCGACTATTAAGACATTTTTTCCAATACTTTGCATAGCGTTTAACATCACTTCCTTGAACAACATTTTTATGATATTTTGCAGAACAATAACCGTCTCTTCCGTCTCTTACCATGTGAATAAATTTTGAATTAGGAAAATATTTCGTTAAAAATGCTAATTTTAAAACGTGCTGAGGGGTTTTTTCTACATAATATTTAGCCTCTGGATGCTCGCTCAAAACATGATTGGTAAAAACATCAAAAAACTCAACAATATCATGACAGTTTTGCCTTAACTCATCCATTTTTTGGGGTTTAATTCCTTTAAATCTAAAGCTAAAAATATCACGATAAGTAAAAAATGCAGTTTCGTAACCAGGGCCAATTAAATAGGGATGAGAGGTTAAAATTAACTTAGCTAGAGTAGTGCCACTTCTAGGCGCACCTAAGACAAAAATATGCTTTTGGGTGGATAATTTTTTAGGAAAACGCCAGATAATATTTTTCGGTAAATGGGAGGGATTTTTGATAAATTGATTAATAACTTGTGGTAACGTCATTTATTTTATCCTCATTTAATACTATTAAAATACCTTTCTATCAATAAAATAGCAACAATATCATCAATGGGACGAGGAGGGTTTCGCATTCCAGCCGGAAGCAGACGTATTAACCCTTGAGGGGGATACATTTCCCAATAGCGATCGCGTGCTTCTAGGGTACTATTTCGTTCGTCTATAAGGACAATAGGAACAGACACCAATAACTCATTTTCTAAGCGTTTTTTCCACTGTTTAGAAGTGGTTTGATTTCCCATTACTAATAAGTTAATAGAAAACTGTTGAATGAGATTATTAAGGGTTGAAATAGCTTGAGAAGATTCAATCACTTCATGGTAATAAATGTTACCCTGTTCATCGGTAACAGCAACACCACATTTATCCCTTCCTGGGTCAAATCCTAATAATTTTGATGATGTTTCTTGATTCATGATTCTCCATCTGCTTCTATAATAATTTCTTCATCCCTAATGCCTAACAATTTTAATTTAAGGGGACCAATCGTTTTAGTATCCTCCATAGCAACGGCTCTTAATTCATCTAATCCTTCTCCAGATTGTTTAATCTCTTCTATAAAATCTACCACAGTTTTAAGTCTTCCATCTCCCACTTGAATTCCCCCTAAAACCCCAGAACGACGAGCGCGAAATTGGGTAGCAGAGAGCAATAAATCTAATCTTTCTTGGATAATTTCATCAGTTAATTCTAAAGAGTCCATGGAAATAATAGCAATCGTTTCCCCCTCACTAAAAATCTGTTGATTCAAGGCAATGTCAGCAAAAACTCTCACCTCTTTTTCTCCTTGAACGTAATTACCAGCAGCAATAATTCTGACCACATATTCCCGTCCATCTTGTAACTTTTGCACCAATTGTTGAACCTGTCCTTGGGTAATTTTAACTACTCTTTCATCTGGTTTAATATCCCCTTTTCCCACTAATTCTATGGCTGTTCGATTTGCTTGTCGTAACAATTCATCTACTACTTGAGTTCCTGCTTTTGGAACCACGAGACGCACTGCACCGATAGATAAAACTTGACCTCTAACAATTGCAATTTTTCTTTCTCGTAACTCTTGATAGGTTTGATAATACTGCTCTAAAAGTGCCACTTGTCTCTGTAAATAACTGGATTCTCGTTCTAACTGTTGTAACTGAAATTCTCTTTCTTTGAGTGCCATATCTTTTTCATTAATAGCTTGATCAAGTTTCGTGATGTCAGCATCTCTTCTATCAATTTCAGCTTGCAACGTACTTTGTTGTTCCTCTAAACTTTTAAGGCGTTTTTGCCGTTCATTTAAAATACGGGTTTGTTGAGCAATTTGGGCTTTTCCTTTGGTTAATTCTTCATCTCGTTTACTAACCTCTTGTTTCAATTGTTGAATTTCTTGATCTAGTTCAATTTTATTTTGTCTAAGTTCTTTTCTTTCATTAAGTAAGGTTTGAATATCTGCTTTTAATTGAACCGCTTGACTAGAAACTGATTTAAGTTGTTGTTTAGCTTTATTGAAATTATCGTTGGTGGATTGTAATTTTTTTTCAACTTTTTGCTGCTCTTCTTTTGTTTTTTGCAACTCCTTTTCAACACCTTCTTTATCATTACCTAGCTGCTCTAAATCAGCCCTAGCAATACGTAATTGTTTTTGAATTTCATCTAATTCAAAAAGCCCTTCTCGGAGGGATTTACTAAAAGCTATTAAAATCCCAAAGGTTAAGGCTGCAATTAAGGTTCCTGTAAACACAGTTACCACCACGGCGGTTTGTTTAGGGCGCAAATTACCGATGGTGAGTCTTTTTTTTCCCACTTTGCTCCCTAAGCGATCGCCCAATGCTGCTACTAAACCTCCTAAAATGAGGATTGATGCAATTAGGATATAAGCACTGGTCATTCGCTTTTCGGGTTAACAACAAGGTTAGGCAAATTGCTGAGACAAAGCAACTGGGTTATGAACCGTAATTTTCTTCTTATGAATGGAAATCATTTCTTCTTGGCGTAAATCTCCGAGAAGACGAGTAACCGTCACACGGGTTGAACCAATGGCCTCAGCGATGGCTTGATGGGACAATTTTAAATCAATACGAATCCCTTCAGGCGTTGGCACCCCAAAGTCCCGACATAAAATTAACAGAAAACTGACCAAACGGGAACCCATATCCCGATGTGCTAGGGTTTCGATCATCATTTCCGTTTGTAAAATTCGTGAGGATAGCCCCTGAAGCATTAAAATGGACAAATCAGGGTTACTTTTGAGGGCTTGTTCAACTTGTTCAATAGGAGACGATAATAACTCTACAGGGGTAAAAGCCACCGCATGATAAAAACGATCAGAGCGTTGTCCTGTAATTAAAGACAACACACCAAACACACTATTTTCTCTTAACAAGGCCACTGTAATTTCTTCCCCTGCTTCGTAAACTCGAGACAGTTTCACCGCGCCTTTGAGTAAAAAATACACCCTTTCCGCCGGATCACCAGGAAAAAAGATCGTTTTCCCCCGATCAAAGGCTTCAACGACAGGGGGATAAGCACCGCCACCAATACGGCGGAAAACAGCAGCTAAAGGTTTATCTTGTGGTACAGACAATTCCATTACAATTTAATACAACACCGAAAAAATAAGGGGACTGATTATAGGAAGGATAATTTTTTAGTCCCAGATAAAAACAACACTTTAACGTATCTTTAAAGGTTTTTGCTACATTTTGCTTCACAATAATTTTATTGGGATAATTTATCCCTGGTTCTGTCCCTGATTATAGCCACCATTATGGAACAATGGGGGTTGATTCGGCAGAAACTTTGCCCATTTGTCAAAATAATTATGTTAGATTTAACTGGAAAGAACGCGCTGGTTACAGGAATTGCTAACAATCGCTCTATTGCTTGGGGAATTGCTCAACAACTCCATAAGGCAGGAGCTAACCTTGCTGTTACCTATTTACCCGACGAAAAAGGACGGTTTGAGAAGAAAGTCCGTGAAGTGGTTGAACCCATCAATCCTTCTATTATCGTGCCTTGTAACGTTCAAAATGAAGCTCAGGTAGAAGAAACCTTTAAAGCAGTCGCAGACACTTGGGGAAAACTGGATATTTTGATCCACTGTTTGGCCTTTGCGGATAAAGAAGGGTTAGGAGGTGACTTTAGTGCTATTTCCAGGGAAGCTTTTAGTCAGTCTCTTGAAATTAGTACCTTTTCTTTAGCAAATATGGCTAAATACGCTAAACCTTTAATGACGGAAGGAGGAAGTATTGTCACCTTAACCTACCTAGGAGGAGTGAAAGTGATTCCTAACTACAATTTAATGGGAGTGGCTAAAGCTGGTCTAGAAATGAGTGTGCGCTATTTAGCTTCTGAACTGGGCCCTGATAAGATTCGGGTTAATGCCATTTCAGCCGGTCCCATTCGTACTTTAGCGTCTTCTGCGGTGGGAGGCATTTTAGATATGATTCGTCATGTAGAAGAGGTTGCCCCGTTAAAACGTACGGTAACACAAATAGAGGTAGGTAATACGGCCGCTTTTTTATCTAGTGACTTAGCGAGTGGTATTACCGGACAAGTGATCTATGTAGATGCTGGTTACGAAATTATGGGAATGGGATAGCTTAATACTGCATAGGTTATTGTTAGTTCAAGCAGAGGGAGACAAGGGGACTGGGGGACCTTAGAGACAAGGGAGATAGGGGAGCAGGGAGTTGGGAGTTCCGGAGTTCCGAAGCAGGGAGAGAAAAATATTGATATTCTTCTAGTCTCCCCACCCTTCCCACACTCCCCACACTTCCCACACTCCCCACCCTTCCCACACTTCCCACACTCTTATGAAGATTTTTAAATAGTTTTGGGAATAATAATGATAGTTATGAACCTGATGAAAACTATTATGAGTAACTGGAAACCTGGAACAAAATTACAAAGCGGTCGCTATGAAATTAATAAAGTTTTAGGATATGGAGGTTCAGGAATTACCTATCGTGCGAAAGAACATCCTAAAGGACATCCAGTTGCGATTAAAACCCTCAATGCTATTATTCAAAATCAACCTGATTTTAGTAAACATCAAGAACGATTTATTCAAGAAGCTTTTTGTTTAGCTAAATGTAATCATCCCCATGTCATTAAAGTTTATAATGTCTGTCAAGAAGAACAACTGTGGTGTATGGTAATGGATTATATTGCAGGAGGAACCCTGAGACAATATGTTAATTATAAAAATGGTATAGCAGAAGAAGAAGCATTAAATTATATTCAACAAATTGGTTCAGCTTTAACTTATATTCATGAACAAGGATTTATTCATCGAGACATTAAACCAGGCAATATTATGCTTCGTAAACGGGATATGCGAGCTATTTTAATTGACTTTGGGTTAGCTAGGGAATTTGTACAAGATAAAATTCAAACTCACACCAATTCTCGTACGGAATCTTTTGCCCCTTTAGAACAATATGAATTGACAGCTAAACGAGGAGCTTATACTGATGTTTATGCTTTAGCTGCTACTTTATACTATATTCTCACCTTACAGTTACCCTTCCCTGCCCCTTTTCGTCAACAAGGGGCTAATCTTATTCCTCCCAAAAACCATAATTCTGATATTAGTGATACTGTTAATTTTGCTATTCTTCAAGGCATGGAATTGCGCCCTGAAAAACGACCTCAGTCAATTCAAGAATGGCTGAAACTCTTGACACAAAACAAAGCAACTATTAGTAAAAAACGTAATCTTAGAAACTCTCGACAAGTAATGCTTAACCCTAGCAGAAGAGAGCAGTTGGCTACAGCAACCCTGTCTCAATCTTCTTTACAAGAACCTAAAAAAGAAACTGTCATTAAATTAAAAGAACAAACAAAAACGGCTCAAAATATCTCCAAAATAGTTTCGATTTCTGATTCAAAAATTGATTACAGAAAATTACAAGAATTCTTAACAATCGGCAATCTAAAAGAAGCAGATCAAGAAACAGCAAAAATTATCTTAAAAATAAGTAACCGAGAAAAAGCAGGATGGCTAGATACACATCATGTTGAGAATTTACCCTGTCATGAATTGAAAATTATTAATCAACTTTGGTATGAAGGAAGCAATGGACGTTTTGGGTTTTCAGTACAAAAAAACCTCTATCAAAACTTAGGAGGAAAACAAGAGTATGATGCTAAAATTTGGCGTGAGTTTGCAGAAAAAGTAGGCTGGAGACAAAATAAAAATTGGCTATCTTATAAAAACCTCAATTTTAATCTTTGGGCCCCTCAAGGCCATTTACCCATGTTAGGAATGAAGTTTTGGGGGTTCACAGGATGGTTAACCGTATTGATAAATCAATTAAATAGCTGTCAAATTTAGATAAAATATTACCAATTAGCCTGTATGTTTTGAATTGGATGACAAGGTTTGGTAAGATAGGAAGAAGTAAATAAAAGAAACTAAAAAAATGAACTTATTATTAGCAACTGTCGGACAATTCCCTACCTATTTTGTTATCGTTTATGTGGTTGGTTTCATCGCTGCAGTTACCATTGGTTCCATTGCTTGGTATAATTCAAAACGTCCTGCTGGTTGGGAAAATGCAGAAAAGCCAGATTATATCCCTGAGGTAAAATCAGATGAGCAAACGGATAGCAAGTCATAAATCAATCTATTGAACGGTTAACTCACATCTTGCACCTTTGATAAAACTAGCTAGTTTAGAGAGGGAATGGGGAATGGGGAACAGGATTTATTTTGACTGTAACTGCTTGAAAATTGATTTTCTTTCTTTTGCTATTGAGTTTTCTTGTACTGGTGCAAGATATCAGGTTAAGAAACATTCAATCATCCTTAAAGTATTATTGTGAAGTCTTCAAAAATTACTCAACTATTACAAGACTTAAAGAAAACGGATGAACTAGCCCGACAAAGGGCTACAACCGAACTGTGGCAACTATGGTTTGCACAAAAAGGAGAAATGGGTCGGGAATTATTAAGGCGATCGCAGTCTTTAATGGAAATAAGAAATTTCCGAAAAGCTGAAGAAATACTGACAGAAACCATTAATAATTATCCCGATTTTGCCGAAGCTTGGAACCGACGGGCTGTGCTTTATTTCTCCTTAGAAAAGTATGAACAAGCCAAAAAAGATTGTGAACAAGTGATTCAATTAATTCCTTATCATTTTGGGGCTTTACATGGCTTAGGATTATGTTTATTAGCCTTGGGAAACTATCGAGAGGCGATCACAGCGTTCCGAAAAGCATTAGAAGTTCAACCCCATGCTTTGATCAACCAAAAGCTAATTTTAGAATGTACTGCCCTACTATAAGTGGCTGGACAAAAATAAAAGTTATTTATTGAGTGAAGCAGGGGAGTAGGGAGAAAAGGGAGGAAGCAGAAGAATCGATAGGGTTGTTAATATTATTTTTTACTTCATTTTTGCACACCTACTCCCCTGTTGTTGCCTGTTCCCTATTTCCTAGCACATACTGCTATTTGACATACTCCACGCCCTATAAGTGCGTGGATTCTCTAAGCATCACTGCTTTAGATTTCTGATTCAACGAGTTCGCTTACATTAAAGTCTTCTCAGTCTTTAACCCAGA
>JAAUYD010104643.1_pt1 | contig 19426 bp, 16 predicted proteins | sample 7278101 | NCBI WGS metagenome assembly JAAUYD01 (sample SAMN14350128, study PRJNA611818) | marine sediment metagenome | isolation source: surface marine sediment (0.6m) | place: French Polynesia: Moorea | collected 2018-08
CAACAATTTCAGTATCGTTGAATATGAAAGGAAAAACATTGACATTTACAGACAAAGCCTATGGTAATTTTTGACCATTAGTCATTGCACTTTTCGGCAATTCTCACACCTGACAAGAAAGTTCGCACATTTTTTATGCTGCTTTCAACATGTTGTATAGCTTAAAGCTACCTTCATTCATTTTGATTATCATTTAAATTTTCAATAACCACAAGAATCGAATGGTAAACATCACGTAAATACTCTAATAACTCTTGTTGGGGTACTTCATGAATTTCAATTTCTCTGATGAGAAAAGCCAAGGTTTGCATCGGATTATTGTGAATTTCTGCAAATGTCTTTTCTGTTAACTGTTGCTTTTCTTGGAGTTGTTGCAATAAATGACGTTTTTGTTGCCGCAGACGTAAGTAAAAATAGAGAATATACAGGATTATTCCTATTATTACCAGCAAAAATATCCCTTGTATACTCATCCCTATTGTATCCATCTTGTTTTATACTCTATCGCCATGCAAGAACAGAAACAGGTGTAGTCCTGCCTAGACTACACCTGTTTGAATAATAAAACCTTAATTCATTGCACTTCACATTAAACAAAGCCTTATCTATTTATGAAATACTGTCCTTTGGAGAAGGCGCTCGCTGCTCTAGCAGAACAGTATAATCTGGGAAGTTTGGAGGTGAAGATTATTATTCATCAGTAAGTAAGACATCAGTTTCCACTAGAATATTGCGATACAGTTTGAGGCGGTTTGTCTTGTAATTTTTGTTACGGTCATTCACGGCAATATCCGTAATTACCATATCATTATTACTACCGGGATGAAACTTGACTTCATAGCTGCTATCAGGAGTTATTTCCTCTTTCAACCCAATGCCCGTCAGTACACACCCCTCTGGGACTTCCCGCAAGGAGTGTTAAAAGTACTAACGTCTCCAAACACCTCCCAATTACGCTTACCTGTAGACAGATCCATTTAGATTGACAGCTATGTTTTTCTCCAAAATTTTGAATTTTCAAATTGTTGTTTGCTTTCAACAATTTCAGTATCATTCAATTTCAAGGGGAAATCATTGACAGTTATGGACATTACCTATGGTAATTTTTAACCATTAGTCATTGCACTTTTCGGCAATTCTCACACCTTCCAAGATAGTTCACAAATTACCCCTCCCTTGGGTAAAGACTCCCGATGAAATTTTCCTCCCAATCTTTTGGCTAATAAATGGCTGTGCTTTGTACCTTCTTGCTCCTTTCCTGGCTTTAAACCACAACCATTATCCTGTACCTTCAGAATATAATTACCCCCACGCTCTTCCCCCGTAACCACAATTCGAGTTACACCACGAGCGTGTTTACCGACATTACACAAAGCTTCCTCCAACCACAAACACAAGTCGCGTTTCATTTCCAAGGTTAGGGAAGGTTGGGTAATAGGTGCAAAATTCCGTACTTTGACTCGAATAGTTTGGAAGCAAGTCAGATTGCGCTTCAGGGTTAGGGAATATACTTCGTGAAGTAAATTATGCAAGGGAAGATTTAGGTCAATAGAAGTTCCTTCCCCCAGGCGAAGACAATTTTCAGAAGTAGCAGATTCTAAAGTTTCTAAGGAACTTATTGACTTACTAACTGTATTATTTTTATCCGTAAGGCTATGCCCCACTGCGCGAATTTCACTATTGAGTGAGTTCAAACGTTGTAAAAATTCTGTTGGAGATATCTGCTCAGTTTGCACATCTCTTTGCAGTAGTGCTAGGGTTTGCAGTGGTCCATTATGAATTTGGGTAAAAGCTTGTTCCAAAGCCTTTTGGCGAATACTTTGCCGCTCTATAATTTGAGCATAGTACTGGAGACGTTCGGCATACAAGTTTTCCACCATTGATTGGAGACGATTATGCAAAAAAATCAGTGCAGTTTGCGTCCCCATTACTGGTCCGAAGGAGATGAGTAAATCTAGCCCTCGTAGAGAGTATAGTTCTTCTGGGTTAAAAATGAAGTAGGTCAAAATAGGTCCAGCAACACCTATCCACACGAGTATAGTTGCCTTCAGTAATCGTTGGGGACGCAGGGTTATCAACATAAACGTCATCAACATCAACGATACTGAGGATGTTGGTGGTAAATTATCTACAAGATTAATGTTGGATGAGGTGAATGCCTTGAAAGAATGAAACCAACCAGGCATCACAACAAACATTACACTCTGAAATAGACTCAGATTTATTACTTGTTGCAAACTCTCTGGTTTCGTATAAAGACGTATCAGTAATATTAAAGATGTAATTACGAACAGGGGAGGATTAATTAGATGAAGTGGGTGGGTATTGAGTTCCAACCTGTGGATGATAGTGGCAATAGTTGTACCTACAACCGTCAAAATCAAGACAGCTAGAACCATTTGACGCTTGAGTTTACTTTGGGGATCTAAAATGATGGACATAATATCCTCAACCATTAATCAATCTAGTAAACCTTTTTCCCGCGCCCGGATTTGCGTTAATGCTCGCACGTTTTTTCCTGATTCGGGATAAATTCCCAATGCATCCTGAATTTTCGACCAGTAGTGACGAATCATACGTTCTGACTTATACATTGATTGGGCAATAGCTTTATCTTGCAAACCTTCTTCAAAAGCAAGCCGCAACACTTCCAACCACTCGGGTTTTACTTCCAAATCGCTTTGTAAATCCTTAGTATGAGTAAGTCCTTGCATCGCCCATTCCATCCGAGTTAAAAATGTTTCTACAGTTTCGCTTTTGTCAGCGATTGTAAATCCCCCTTGATGGGCATCAATTTCAGGTATGAGGCGAACTAATGCTTTAATGCTACTACTTTGCACCATCAAGTTAAGTTGCGGATAATCTTGCATTAATTGCTTGAGCAATCCCAATCCATGCTCTATTTGCGCTGTTGTTCCGGATTCCTGGGGGATAGATAAATCGGCGATCGCTAAATCAGGGGAATGTAGAGCAACTTCAGTCAGAGCTTGTTGCGCCGTTCGAGCTGAGAATATTTGGGCATCTTGAAAGCGATCGCTTACCAAACTAATGGTTCCATTTAACAGCAAGCGATGGTCATCAACAATGAGAATTTTTGGTTGTTGAATGTTCATCTTGAGTAAAATCAATTACACCCTTTGTCCTGCTTAAACAGAACGCGCGGGAGCATATCGCTACCCGAACACCTGTTGGGAGAGGAGCGTTAAATAATATTGAATAGATTACAGCATGGTGGTTTACAGTTACAAACTGCATCCTCGCTCGCAATCACAATCAATAAAATCAGCGTTGGTTAGACAAGTGAGCATTAGCTTTAGTCTGATATCATGTCCGTTTAAATAACCGTCATTGCGACCGTTCGCTGAAAGCGTTCTCGCAGAGTAGGAAAGCAATCCCAAAGACCTTGTGATTGCGTCGTTTCACTTCGTTCCACTCGCAATGACATACTATGGGTATGCCCCCGGACATGATATGAAATATGTGAAACCAAAAAAGAAACACTCGGACTGAATGAGCGAGTGTTTGAATGCAGCAGCCAAAAAGTAACGGGGTTTCTCGTAGATTACCCCGCCACATTTGTTTTTATTATTTATTGAGATTGAGCCAAGAAAATTCCTCAGTACTATTGGAGCTTAACGTCCAATACCTACATATTGGAACCCAGCACGAATCATAGTTTCAGGATCGAGGAAATTACGACCATCAATCACTACAGGATGGGTCATTAACTGAGCCATTTTAGCATAGTCTAAATTGTTAAATTGCTGCCATTCGGTCACTAGTACCAAAGCATCGCAACCATCAGCCAGGCGTTCAGCATCGGTTTCCACAACTACACCAGAAAGACCATGACGCATACCTGTTTGAGAGATAATGGGGTCATAGGCTTTGACTTTGGCTCCCAATCGATTCAGTTGCTCAATTAAATTCAGTGCTGGTGCATCCCGCAAATCATCAGTATCGGCTTTAAATGTTAAACCTAGTAGTCCAACTGTTTTACCTTTGAGGATTTTTAATACTTGTTGGAGCTTCTCTAAAGCAATTAATCGTTGACGTTCGTTGACACTAACTGCTGCTTTCATCAGATGAGCTTCATAACCATAATCATCCGCAGTGTGAATTAATGCGGAAACGTCTTTAGGGAAACAGGAACCACCCCAACCAATACCAGCATTTAAGAACTTGTTACCAATACGAGAATCTAAACCAATACCCTTAGCAACTTGAGTCACATCTGCACCCACGCGATCACAAATATTAGCAACTTCGTTAATAAAACTAATTTTAGTTGCTAAGAAAGCATTGGCAGCATATTTAATCATTTCAGCAGAACTCAAGTCTGTGACCAACACAGATACGGGAGGTAAAGATTTATCTTCTGCATGTTGCCGTTCAACAATGGGAGTATATAATTCTTTCATCATTGCAATGGCTTTAGGATTGTTGCCGCCCAAGACAATGCGATCGGGATTAAAGGTATCGTAAACGGCTGAACCTTCCCGTAAAAACTCTGGATTACTAACTACATCAAATTGCGCTGCACTTTCGGGTAACTCTTGCTCATTTGGTGCACCACCTGCTGGGACTAGATTTTTTTGGCGTTCGGTTTGGCGTTCGGTAATACCATCCATAACAATCATCCGTACCCAGTCCCCTGAGCCAATGGGTACTGTAGATTTATTCACAATTACCTTATAGCCACCGTTGAGGTTAGCACCAATTCCCTTGGCTACAGCTTCCACATAGCGTGTATCACTTTCACCAGTAGGTAATGGTGGTGTACCCACAGCAATGAATAGAACTTCACCATGATTAACTCCTGCGGCTAAATCCGTGGTGAATTGAATTTTGCCGTTTTGAATGGCAGTTTGCATAATTTCTGATAATCCAGGCTCAAAAATAGGAGATTGCCCAGATTTCATGATTTTGACTTTTTCTTCGTTGTTATCCACACAAATGACATCATGTCCTATGTGAGCCAAGCAAGCACCCGTAACTAAACCTACATAACCAGTACCAATTACACAAACACGCATTCTTAAAACTCCTTACTTTTTGAGGATAATTTATAATTCAAAGGGTAGAAACTAAAAATCAATATACATTTAGCTACGTATCTGGGGTTAATTTTGCTAGATATGCATTTTATTGATTAATGGCTTTAGTCTGAGCATTCATACGATCGCGAAAATCTTCTATAGTCAGCTTCAATCCTTCTTGTAGGGGTATGTCAGGTTCCCAATTTAACAGAGTTTTTGCCTTGCTAATATCGGGACGACGACGACGAGGATCGTCAGATGGTAATGGTTCAAATTGAATTTGAGCATCGGGGTTAATCAGGTTTTGGACTGCTTGAGCCAATTCTAGAATGGTATATTCATCGGGGTTACCCAAATTCACCGGACCAACATATTCCCCATTCATCAATCGCATCAATCCGTCTACTAAATTAGCAACGTAACAAAAGCTGCGAGTTTGTGAGCCATCTCCATAAACTGTTAATGGAGTGCCTTGTAAAGCTTGGACTATGAAATTACTGACTACTCGACCATCATTTTCTAACATCCTTGGCCCATAGGTATTGAAAATTCGAGCAACTCGAATATCAACTTTATTTTGCCTGTAATAGTCAAATGCTAAAGTTTCTGCAATTCGTTTCCCTTCGTCATAGCAAGAACGCAGTCCAATAGGATTAACACTCCCTCTGTATTCTTCACTTTGGGGATGCACCTCTGGATCTCCATAAACTTCGCTGGTAGATGCTAACAAAAATCTTGCTTTCACGCGCTTGGCTAAACCCAACATATTCAGTGTACCCATGACATTGGTTTTCACGGTTTTCACTGGGTTGTACTGATAATGTACGGGGGAAGCAGGGCAAGCTAAGTGGTAAATTTGATCGACTTCTAGGCGAATTGGTTCGGTAATATCGTGACGGATTAGTTCAAAGTAAGGATGATTTATCCATTTGAGGATGTTACGCTTATGACCTGTGTAAAAATTATCTAAGCAAAGGATTTCATGCCCTTCATTGATTAATCTATCAATCAAATGGGAGCCAATAAATCCGGCTCCACCCGTCACCAAAATTCTCATAATTTTTTCGAGTTTTACAGTTTTGACGTTAGCAATGTTAGCAATGTTGCTTATATTTTAGAGTACCCAACGCTAGTACAAGAATTTACTACATAGGACTCAGGGTTATTGCTTGGTTGCACCAAGATAAATCTGTAGTTGTCTAATTAAATTTGGATATAAAATTAATTACCAAACAAGTCAACTAACAAAATATCAAATATTTCCTAGTATTTATACAGCTTTACCTAGTAACTTTACTAAATCTTCAAGAATAGTTAATTTTTCTATTCACGTTACTTACATTAGTCATAAATCTATTTTCGAGGCATTCTCTAACAAAAAATTATCTAATTTGCATATGAATGTTAGTATTTGTTATGGTAGTTTGGATACATAGGGCTACCTTATATATCTTTTCAAAAATCAAACCGGATTTCCATATATAGCACTACGCAATCAGGGCGCGGACATTCTTGAGGACCCAAACCCATGAACAGTAAACTTATTACTTATTACTTATTGCTTATTATTTGCGCGTGGCGCTATATTTGGGCAAATTGATATTGCTGAATATATCTATTAAACAGATGCTATGGGATTGGAATTAGCTGTGGAAAGTGCTACTGTTTGAGGATTATGGGATTCTCCCAACATGACAATTGAACAAGTAAGTTGGTTCACCAACTGGGAGGTTACATCGCTAATGGTTAAGCCACCAGTATTCGTGCGATTGCGGGTAAAAGGTAATACTACTAAGTCGTATAATCGAGCTGCTTGTAAAACTGCTTGAGCAACATTTTCATGGGCGATGATTTGAATTTCTGGTGGATTGGCTAAAGCTAATTGGGACACAAACAGGGAAAGTTGCGATCGCCTCCAAGTAATTTTGCTGGAACTGGTACGACGTTCGCAGACATTGAGGACTGTGACTTGTGCTTGATTGGTTTCCGCTAAAATTTGAGCAAACTGTACTGGGTATAAAGAGGGTGCTAGTAAATTTTCCACTGGTACTAAGATCCTCTGAATTTTTTGGGGAGATTCTACCAGACGTGTCACTGCTACGGGACAATGGGATGACCAAATCACACTATCAATTACATTCCCAAATAAACGGGCTCGTAAACCAGTCCGTTTTCCCCACCCCATGACAATGAGATTGGCTTTTTGCTCCCTAGCTGCCCGACTAATTCCTTGGGCAAAGGCATCATCAATACGTAACAAAGGTTTGGCTTCTACATCCAAAACCTTACTTAGAGCAATTGCTTTAGCCAACAATTGCTCGCTGCGGTGTAGGGAATTTTCGAGTTGGGGAGCATCCATCTGAGCCGCAGCAGTGGCGATGGCTAAGGGTATAATTTGCCCATGGGTTTGATGGGCTAATAGGGCAGCCATTTCAATTAAATACTGCTGGGTTTGAGGATTATATATGGGTACAACAATAGTAAAGGGATTGCCATTTTCTTTGGGAATAGGATATCCAGAGGTTGTTAATTCTGTTTCTGGTGTGGGAACGGTTCTTAAACCCACTGCGACTTGGTTTGTAATCAGTGGTCCGAGAATGCAAGTCACAATAACTAAAATAATCATGCTGTTAAATAAATTTATATCTAACAATCCAGACCTATATCCCACTAACGTTGCTGCTAACGTTATTCCTACTTGAGGTACACTCAATGACCACATGGTCAGCATTTCCTGCCAATTATAGCGATAAACCAGTTTTGCTAAGAGGGCGGCAATCAGTTTACTGGTAATTAATCCTACAATCACGAAAATTGTGAACCACACCATACTTATGCTGGTAGTCAGGGTATTAATATTTACCAGCAATCCTAGTTTGACAAAGAAAATGGGAATAAACAGGGCACTACCAAGAAAAATCACCTTTTCTTTGACTGGTCCTGGACCAATCACATTATGTACCGTTAAACCAGCCAAAAAGGCTCCGACTATTTTTTCCACCCCAATTAATTGAGCCCCCGCAGCAGCGAGAAATACTGTCCAGAGTACAAATAGAAATTGGTTCCCCTCATCTTCCCCAGAACGGCGAAAAAATTCTTTGCCTAAGCGGTCTAAACCAACCAAAACAATGAAACAATAGATTATTAAGCCATTGATGAGAGTAATTAATTGCCAAAAATTGGAGCTATTCCCACGATTAGCTACACAAATGGCTAATAATAAAACCGCCCCAATATTAGTAACAACCGTAGCTCCTGTCGTCACATTAACTACCTCATTCCTGGCTATTCCTAGACGATTAATAATGGGATATGCCAAAATGGTATGGGAAGCGAGGACAGAACCAATTAAGATTGCCTGATTCCAAGTAAAGCCGAAAAGATGGCCAATTAATATCCCTACCATTAAAGGGACAGCAAAAGTTAAACTACCAAATCCCAAAAAGCGGTTTTTGTAACTCTGAAACTGTTTGATTTCAATTTCTAATCCTGCAACAAACATCAGATAAAATAATCCAATCTCTGAAAGCAGGTTCATCATGGGCGATTGTATATCAGGTAGTAAATTCGCGCCAAATGGACCCAAGGCTATCCCAGAACAGACTAGACCGACTAATCCTGGAAGCCTTAATTTTTCAACTAAAATGGGTACGACTAAAATTACCAGTAGAAGAATTACAAAAGGAAAAATAGGTTCTTTCCCGAGAACAGAAGAATTTGATGGCAGAGTTAGAAGTTGTAAGGTGAGATCCATTGGTAGGATTGGCGACTCTTTAAGGGGATGACTGGTTGTGTGAGTATTGATATTTTTAGTTAAATAAGTGCATGATAATCACAAGAATAATCTGAGTGAACTTGGAAATATTGCACTGTGGGCGAGCAATAAGTAAGCCAGCGCCGTCGTAGGAAGTCATGGTTGTAGACGACTGGCGTTGGTTCCTCCATGGGCGACTGGAGAACCCTTGTCGGGTAATAAGTTATTCATATTGAGGATTAACGTCCGCGCCCTAATTGGGTAGTCCTATAACCTTCGTGTAGATGTTCCTGGGAGCATTTGTCTACTATATATAATTACTTAGATTATGGGTTGATTTGACTCAAAATGAATCGCAAGCGATCATAATCATCTTTGAGTAGTATGCTCAAAGAACGACCAGCTTGAATTAACCATTGTCGATCGGCTTTACGCAATTGGTAGACATTGCGAATGGCAGCTGCGGCTAGGGATTCCACCGGCGCACCACTAACACCAAGCAGTGTGCGTAAAAAATCTAATTCTTCAGTAAATTTAATGATTGCTTCTGGCTCACATCGATAAACTGCTTGATGAATTTGTGGTGGGCGTGGTGGCAGATACTGGTATACGCGATTGGCAGATAATATACCATCTGTTGACATTTGTTCAAATCCGACGATCGCTGCTCGAAATTCAGTTTTGAGCATGGCAAATATTTGGGGTTGTTCCTCTCGCAATTCCTGCAAGGACAATCCCAAGGCTACGGGACGATGCACCGTATCTATAGGCATGGTAGTCGCATTATAAACTACTGCATAGACCAAATTGCCAGATTCTTCATCTACAGAACAAACCCAACTACCAAAGGGAGGCATGGAAGGAAAGCTCAGGTCATCTGGTTCTAAACACTGAGCTAAAAATTCTGTGGTGGTAGTTTCCACTACTTCTGCTAGATGATTGGGGTGGCGATCGCTGGTGTCAAATTGTGGTAATGGAAGGCGCATAATCTATACAGATATGTAATTAGTTATTTGTCCTTAGTCAAACAGAGCACATGACTAATCACAAATAACTAATTTCTATTTACTTACGTCCTGCTGTAAGGTCTACAGGCTCTAATTCCGAGAGTCTAAAGGTAATTAATTTATCCCAATTACCACCTTCAAACAACACTGCTACTTTACCATCACTGACTCTTTGCACGAGTCCTTCGTAGCGATAGTATGTATCCGCAGGATTTTTGACGCGAACAGTTGCTCCAGGCAGAATCATGATGTTTTACCTCTATATTTTCTCTTTCTAGCTTAATACTTGTTACGAGTCATTTGCTGGTAACCAGAAGAAGTAGGGGGCAGGGTGTACAGGGGATGAACCTCTTGTTTTACCCTTGCCCCTTTTCTTCCATTATTCATGTATGAGTTTTCTCCCCTCTTTCACAATCGGTAAATCTAAAATCTAAAATCTAAAATCCAAAATGGCATAACTAATAATTGGTGGTTTTGAGAACCCATACCTGGGAAATACTTGGGAAAAAATTAATAATACTTGCGTCGAGAACGAAAATTTGCTACCGATTCCACTATACCAACGGCAATAAAATTAGTCAGCATGGCGGAGCGTCCATAACTCATCCAGGGTAAAGGAATACCTGCTACGGGGGCTAAACCAACTGTCATGCCAATGTTGATTGTCATTTGGAAAATAATCATGGATAACACTCCCACAGCTAGTAAGGAGCCAAAGTTATCGTTTGCTGTTTGGGCAATGTGTAGAAGACGCAGGCAAACCAAGCAAAAGGCAGATATTAATACTAAGCAGCCAATAAAGCCTAATTCTTCTCCCACCGCCGAGAAAATAAAATCTGTGTGCTGTTCTGGGACAAAACTCAGTTGAGTCATGGGTCCTTTATTTAAACCCCATCCCCACCATTCACCAGAACCAATGGCAATTTTGGACTGAGCTTGGTGGTATCCGGCGGCTAAGGTATCTTGATCTGGGTTGAGAAACACCGTTAGTCGGGATTTTTGGTATGGTCTTAACAGATTATTCCAAGCAAATGCTCCCAATTCTCCACCCAAAAGGTTAATTGCTAAACCACCAAGGGCACCCATGCCAAATCTCCGCCAAGGAATACAAAACCATGCCACTATAGCCATAGCTATGGACCAAGCAATCCATCCTGGCTTATATAAGTTATCTAAAATGGCGGCAATGACTGGGGAAACAAGCAATAACAACCAGCCCGGATTGGCATTTGCCCAATACAACATTCCTAAGACAATGGCTCCAAATACCAGGGATGTTGCCAAATCTGGTTGCAAAAATACTAGTAGCCAGGGCACGGCAATAAAAGCTAAAACATAAAAAACGCGATCGATTTTTGCAGCTGTGCTCTTGTGTAATAGGGCGGCGATGGTAATAATGACAAATATTTTGGCAAATTCCGATGGTTGGACATTAAAGCCAAAAATATTAATCCATCGTTGGGCACCCTTGGCACTACTACCAATGAGTTTTACGGCGATTAAACTCCCATTGGTAATTGCGTAGGTTGCCCAGTGGAATTGTAGCCAATTGTGATAGGGAATGCGGGCAAGTACCAGTGCTAAACATACCCCAACCATACCTGTAATCCAGTGCCAAGCCCAATCATAAAGCCCTTGATTGATTTCCGTACTACGGATCATCAGCCCACCAAAAATTGTCAGACCCACTGCTAGGAGAAATAATGGCATATCCATTTGTTTCCAGGGCTTGAACAAAGATTGATAGATGAATTTGGTCAAAGAAAAGCGGGATTTTTTTAACAACATGGCAGGGGCAATTGTGGATTCTAGGTGGAAGTATCAATCCTGTCTACTAAATATCTGTATTCTTTGTATCTATTCCTCCACCCTGAAAAAATTACAAATTATTTTAAGATAACGCTGCAACTGATACCTTACCTGCGATCGCTGAAGCAATATCCTTAAAAGCCTTGGCGCTTGGTGAATCCGGCTCGCTGACAACTATGGGTACACCACTATCACCACCCAATCGGGTGGGCATTTCTAAGGGTACACAACCCAACAAAGGTATTCCCAATTCTGTGGCTGTTTTTTCTCCGCCCCCTGAACCAAAGATGTCATAATTTTTTTCTGGCATATCCGGGGGAATAAAATAACTCATATTTTCCACAATCCCCAACACATTGACGTTCAACTGTTGGAACATCCGCAAACCCTTACGGGAATCCAGTAAGGCTACATTTTGGGGTGTGGTGACAATTACAGCCCCTGCCATAGGTACGGCCTGGGTTAATGTTAATTGAGCATCCCCAGTTCCTGGGGGCATATCCACAATTAAATAATCCAGTTCTCCCCACTCAACTTGATAAAGGAATTGACGGATCACACCATTTAACATTGGTCCGCGCCAAATTACTGGTTGATCTCGATCGATTAAAAATCCCATGGATACTAATTTCACACCATGATTAAAGGCTGGTTCGAGGATGTCACCTTTTTCTGTGGTTTGGACGACAATTTGGGCATCAGCCAACCCCAACATGGTGGGATCGTTGGGCCCGTAAATATCCGCATCTAGTAAGCCGACTTTTGCCCCTGTTTGTGCTAGAGCCACTGCCACATTTACCGCCACCGTGCTTTTACCCACACCACCCTTACCACTGGAAACGGCGATAATATTTTTAATTCCTGGAACTCCATTGCGGTCGGGTAAACTTTTTTGTTGGGGGGTTTCTGCGGTTACTTCCACCGCTACATCCGTGACTCCCGGTAGCTGTTTGACTGCTTTTTCACAGTCTTCAACAATAAATTCCCTTAATGGGCAAGCAGGTGTGGTTAATACCAATGTAAAACTAACTTGACCACCATCAACTTTGACATTACGAATCATGTTGAGTTCTACCAGGCTTTTGCGGAGTTCTGGGTCTTGTACTGGTCGCAATACTGATAATACTGACTGGGAATCTAAGACATCGTACATAGTGTGTTCACCCTTGCTGCCGCAAAAAATTTTAACAAAAAACTTTGGTATCTATAGGCATTTTAACTGTGTTGGTATTGGTTATTTGCTGCGAGTAAAAAAGAATTACCAAAATTTATGGTTGACGGTTGACAGTTGACAGTTGACGGTTGACGGTTGACCGACAAATAAACACAGATACAAGTCACCGGATTTATCCGTGGAGAAAAAACAAAGGGTTTTATCATTATTTCAAGCCTCCGGGCTTTAGACATGGGATCAATTCAAAATCCAAAATCTAAAATTGAATGGTCCGAACTACTTCAAAAATCAAAACAGCTATCGTTAATTGATTTTCTTTTACTGGCAACAGCTTGTAGGGCTGTGGTTTCCACCGCTTCCACCAAAGCTCTGGCTACCCGAGCTGCATAGGGACGGGAAAATGACCAAATTAGTGGTGATAGCCAACCCCTGAGGGTGACAGAATATGACAAATAAGTACCACAAACGGTAGATTCCACTTGATAAATCAACCTTTCCTCCACACCGGGGATTGCTAATACTCTTATACTCAACAAATGTTCGCGATCGACTCTTTCTACGAAAAAACGAACGGGAATGGGGGAAAATCTAGTTACTGCTTGGAAAATCAACCCTGGTTTGGGCACTAAGCCATAGGGAACATTAGTACTTTTAAGTATTGGGTGCCAGGAAACGTCTGTTAGGTCAACTATTTTCTGCCATACTTCATCTGGTGATGCCGAACTAATTTCCCTATAGTGTCGGACTAAAGAAGCACAAATTCGACGGTGCTTGCGGTGGATGAATTTGAATAACCAATTTTGCATTCTCCTGATCCGCTCCATTGCCATCATAAAGTTAACAAAAAAATTCTGTTTTATAGAATCTTATATTGCTCTACCCTCAATAACCCGTTCTGAAAAGAAAAAATTGCCGCGTTACTAGTGGGGCAACAGATCCCCGACTTCTTTAAGAAGTCGGGGATCTAACATACCCAATGCCATGAAGCACTAGGGACAGCAGGATTGATAATACAGCAAATACACGGGAGTCAATAAACTCTTCCTAGGCTGGGTAATGGGAATGTGCGCTCAACAACAGTTGCCCACCAGACAAGGGTTTTATTATGCCTCAATGTCAAAATTTACCCATAAATAATATGTTAAAGTTTTTTATTTATACATAATTATTGACAATAAAGCAGTTGAAAAAACTTAATAAATATACAAGGCTATACGTATTGAGGGAGAATAACTCTAGTCATGATTAATCCATTTTGTGAATACTTGACTTTTCCATAAGAAAGTAAGAAAGGGCAATATAAATCCGTGCTTTAGCAGCGTCCGCCCCCAATTGTAGTGTCAAATTTGTTGCTTTCTGACATTTTTTATTTATTTTCTTGAAGTTATGTTGACAAATTCTCAAACTCAAAATTTACCAGCAGAATCATCTACATATTTACCACCGACTGATGCCAAAGCCAGGGTCAGTGAATTTATGAAACAATTACAAGATAAAATTGTTGCAGGCTTAGAAAAGTTAGATGGTAAGGGTAAGTTTCAAGAAGATAGCTGGGAGCGTCCTGAAGGTGGCGGTGGTAGATCGCGGGTTCTCAGTGACGGTGGTGTATTTGAACAAGGTGGTGTTAATTTTTCGGAGGTTTGGGGTTCTCACTTACCCCCTTCAATTTTAACCCAACGTCCGGAAGCTGCGGGGCATGGCTTCTATGCTACAGGTACTTCTTTGGTGTTACATCCTCGTAATCCCTATGTTCCCACAGTACATCTCAATTATCGCTATTTTGAAGCTGGTCCTGTGTGGTGGTTTGGGGGAGGTGCTGATTTAACACCTTATTACCCCTTTGCCGAAGATGCAAAGGATTTCCACAAAACTTTCAAGCAAGCTTGCGATAAACATAATCCCGATTATTATCCTGTATTTAAACGTTGGTGTGATGAATATTTTTATTTAAAACATCGCCAGGAGACAAGGGGAGTTGGTGGATTATTTTTTGACTATCAAGATTGTCGCCAATTACCTTTGTATCGCGGACCAAATGCTGATGGTGGAGCAGCTGAGTATAGCAATCAACTAGGAACACCAGCACCCCGAACCTGGGAAGAGATATTTGCTTTTATCCAAGATTGCGGTGATGCCTTTTTACCAGCCTATTTACCTATTGTCGAAAGACGACATGGCATGGAATATACTGAGCGCCAACGTGATTTCCAGTTATACCGTCGAGGAAGATATGTAGAATTCAACTTGGTTTATGACCGGGGTACCATTTTTGGCTTGCAAACCAATGGACGCACGGAATCAATTCTCATGTCATTACCCCCATTAGTACGTTGGCAATACGGCTATAAACCAGAACCAAATACCCCCGAGGCTGAATTATATGATACTTTCCTCAAACCCCAGGATTGGATCAACTGGAAAGGGAGACATCAGTAGAAGGTGTGAATTATAATACTAGGAATACAGTGTATCCCAAGAGATAAGATTTAGGACTGTGGCTTGTTATTCTCAAGCTACAGCACTAATGAACTCCATTACTATGGGTTCAATTATTATTCAAGGGTAGTATTTATTGGAGTTATGAGGATAACTCCATTATTACTGTGGGGATTATTTGGATTCACTGTTGTGTTCCCATAACAAATTGAATATCGAAATCGTAAAGTTAGACAGAGGAAGTAACGTGATTCAGATCGACCAAAAAACCCATACAACCGCAGATGGTAAGAGTATTATTGTTTTAACACCAGCAGGTCGTTTGGATATTACCACAGCTTGGCAATTTCGCCTGAAACTACAGGAATGTATTTCTAAAGTTACACCAAATTTAGTTGTAAATCTCAGTCAGGTCAATTTTATTGATAGTTCAGGCCTGACATCTTTGGTTGCGGGCATGCGAGATGCTGATAAAGCCAAAGGTAGTTTCCGTATTTGCAACGTGCATCCAGAGGCCAAGCTCGTATTTGAAGTCACAATGATGGATAGTGTGTTTGCCATCTTTGAAACTGAGGAGGAGGCTTTGGGGGGAGTGTCGTCTACTGCTGTTAGTTAAATACATTTCAAAATTTCTATTAACAGCTTACTTCGTTTTTTGATTGATAATGCAAGCCTTATCACTCAACATTTAAGATTTAAAACTTAATATTGTTTTTGCTTTGCACAACAAGTGCGAGCTTCAAGCATTCTCTCCAGTCATCATCAAGTGCATACCAGGATTAGGCTCTGTGGGCTAGGTAAGATTTGGTTCTTACAAGCCTCGTCACTCTTCAGGGCAAAAATAGGGAGCCAGACGCTCCCACTACAATTGTTTTACCCCTCATAACTAATGCTCTATCCCATTAATTCTGAGGAGTTTTATATCACACCCGCCTGGGGTTGAAAACCCCAGTCTAATAGCCAAAGTCGTCTCAAGACGACTGGGAAATAGCCTTCAAAACTAATGGGACAAAGTATTAGTACTCGACCACATTAATTTTGACGAGTCATGGGTATTTAGCTCCCCGACTTCTCAAAGAAGTCGGGGAGCTGTTGTCCCTGGTGATTTGCTTTCTTTCCTAAGACAACCTTGGATCTAAAGCATCCCGTAACCCATCCCCAATATAATTAATACTCAATACTGTGAGGAAAATTGCCATCCCCGGGAAAATTACCATATAAGGGGCGAATTCGATATAATTCTGTCCATCATAAAGCATACGTCCCCAAGTCGGTACATCCGGGGGAAAACCCAAACCAAAAAAGCTTAAGGTAGATTCAGTAATAATCGCCGTACTCACAGACAACGTACCAGCAACTAACACCGGACTAATCACATTGGGGAGAATATGTACCCAAATCAACCGCCAAGGAGTAGCACCCAAAGCCCGGGCGGCGGTGACAAATTCCATTTCCCGCACAGTCAAAAAACCGGCTCTGACTAACCTCGCCACAGACATCCAGTTAAGCCCACCAATAATTAAGACTATTAGTACAAATATACCCAATTCTGCACCTGCGATCGCTTTAATCCCATCACGGAATAGGAATATAATCAATAGTAGTAGTGGTAGTCGCGGTAAAGCCAAGCACAAATCAGTGAAGCGCATCAAAGCTGTGTCTAAAAAGCCGCCATAAAATCCAGCAACTGCGCCAATCAAGATACCGATAAATATTGCTACTAGCATGGAAAACACCCCTACAGCCAAGGAGATGCGTCCCCCATACAACCATCTGGCTAAAATATCTTGACCCAAATCATTGGTACCAAAGGGATGTTGCCAATTGGGGGGAAGGGTAGATTGGGCGAAGTCTATTTTGTGAATGGAAGTACTATAGATAAATGGTCCGAGGATTACGCTAAAAATGATGATCAGCAGTATTACAGCACCTAACATTGCTTGGTGATTGCGGCGAAACTTGCGCCATGCATTGTTCGTGGAACTTGTTTGTAAAGGAATGGAAAAATCAGATTGTGTAGACATAAAAGTTGACGGTTGACAGTTAAGAGTTAAGAGTTAAGAGTTAAGAGTTAAGAGTTGATAGGTAGGAGTTAACAGTTATGAGTTAAGAGTTGATAGTTGATGGTTGACAGTATTAGGGAAACTTACTCATTACTCATTACTCATTACTCATTACTTATTACTTATTACTTCCCTCATCCCCTCATCCCCTCCTAATACTTAACCCGGGGATCTAAGAAACCATAGAGGATGTCTGCAACTAAATTAAAAACAACAATCAAGATTGCATAGATAAAGGTAATTGACATGACTACTGGCGTATCGTTGCGCGAAATAGATTCAATCAATAGGGCACCTATACCAGGAACGCGAAAGACTTTCTCTGTCACTAATGCTCCTGTAAATACGTTCGGAATATCTAAGGCTACCAGTGTAACTACAGGGATTAAAGCATTTCGTAACACATGACGGGCAATAACTAAAAACTTGGGTAATCCCTTGGCGTAGGCAGTACGTACATAGTCTTGATGGAGATTTTCCAGTACTTCTGAGCGAACAAAACGCATTAACATTGCTGTTTGCCAAACTGTTAAAACAGCTACAGGCATGATGGACTGCCTTACTTGTTCGGTAAAGCTCTGCCAATCAGTTACCTGTAAGGTGCTGTTATAAATAAAAGGTAGCCATTTTAACTGCACGCTAAAGATAATAATCAGTAGTAAACCGGTAAAAAATGTTGGTAGGGAAAAGCCTAAAAAAACCAACGTTGTCAAAACGCGATCGAAGTTAGAATTACGTTTGAGTGCGGAAGCTACCCCTAAGGGCACAGCTAGTACCGAACCAATTATGTAAGCAGAACCAACTACCCATAATGTTGTGGGGAGACGCTGGAGAATTAACGTACTGACGGCACTGCGGCTAGTGAAAGAATAACCCATATCTCCCCGGACAAAGGCTATGATCCATTTAAAATAACGGATATATATAGGTTGATCCAATCCAAAGGACTTTCTGATATTTTCCCTCACTTCCGCAGTAATGGAAGGATTGAGGGCAAATTCTCCCATGGGATCTCCTGGTGCCAATGCCAAAATTGTAAATATAACTAAACTAATGGCAATCAGGGTGGGAATAGAAATTAGCAGACGACTGATAAAATATTTTTTCATTGGCGATCGCAATTTAGGCAATGATACCTTAGCGTAAGTTTGGTTATTTTGAAAACACGATATCTTGCCACCAATCTGAAATTCAACTGTTGTTTTTTCAGAGAATTTATAGATTTACATCACAAAACTACACATAAATGAACGAAAATAATCAATGTAAAGTACTGTAAATTTTTCCGAGGAGCAACTCAATGGTGTTTACTTTCCTAAAAGCTTTTATGCAACCAATCAAGAAGGGTTTCGCCTTGGTAATCTGCCTCACCCTGGCTGGGAGTTTAATATTTTCTGCTCCTAGTTGGGCTGGTTCTGCTAGTTTGGGAGTAAGTAACGGTCATCTTAGTTCTTGTCCTGCTTCTAATAATTGTGTTATTAGTCAAGATGGCGATCGCAAGCATGCCATTGATCCAATAAGTTATCATGTAGACCGCGATGCTGCCCAACAGACTTTACTAAAAGTGATTAATGTTGTTCCCCGCACACAAGTTATAGAACAGACAGATAATTACATCCATGCTATTTCTAAAAGCCGCATCTTCAAGTTTATTGATGATGTGGAATTTTATTTCCCTGCTGATGAAAATGTAATTCATGTGCGTTCAGCATCTCGCGTGGGAGAATCGGATCTTGGTGTGAATCGCAGGCGTGTGGAGCAAATTCGTTTGGCTTTGCAGGATCTAAATATTTAATTTAGGTTGTAGTGTTGCGCCACATTAATTTTGATGAGTCATGGGTATCTAGATCCCCGACTTCTATCCCAGCAATTTTCATGATGTATAAATATTGATTTATATCATGTGCGGATGAATACTTATAAAACCTCACCCGCCTGCGGCACCCTCTCCTTATTAAGGCTACGGTGTACACACAAGTCCTGTCTGTCTTCGTTTGGGCGTATTCAGCCCCCTAAATCCCCTGCCCCCGTGACCCCTGCCCCCGTGACCCCCAATTCTGGGGGTACCTGGGGGTACCTGGGGGACTTTCAAAATCTTGTTCCCCCAATTTTGGGGGTTAGGGGGCGTTTTGTGAGGACTTGGC
>JAAUYD010052910.1_pt1 | contig 19422 bp, 15 predicted proteins | sample 7278101 | NCBI WGS metagenome assembly JAAUYD01 (sample SAMN14350128, study PRJNA611818) | marine sediment metagenome | isolation source: surface marine sediment (0.6m) | place: French Polynesia: Moorea | collected 2018-08
GAGACCTGCCATCCCGCTGCGCTAGAGCTTCGCTTTTATAATCTCGCCGCCTTGCATTATAAGCGCGAGATTCGCCTCCGGGTCGGCCAAAATCGACAAATCCTCGAGCAACTCGCCGTTATGCAGCAGCAGGTCGGCGACCCAGCCCTCGCGAATCTCCCCGAAATTTCCGTGGCGATTGAGTTTGCCGGCCATGCGAATGATCGTCGCGCTTTCTGAGGTCGCCTGGCGCAAGACCTCGACATTTGTCCAGAATTTCGCGCGTTCCGTGAACTCACGTGGCAATCCCTGGTACTGACCGAAGATGAAGTCGGTTGAGAATCCGGTCGTTATGTCGTATTTCTTGATGAGCCGGATCAGGTTTTCCTGGCCCGCGCGCACCTGCCGGGCCTTTTGCTTTTGTAGCTCGGGCAGATTATCGAGCCCGACCAGCGATCGGAAGATCACCAATTGGGTACTGATCGCGACGTCATTCGCTTTGACCAACCTTGCGGTCTTGTCGTCGATCAGCAGGCCGTGTTCGATGCAGCGCACGCCATTCTCAACCAGGCGCGTCACCGCCTCGCTCGTGTAGGCATGGGCGAGCACGTAGGTGCCCCAGTCGCCGGCGGCCTGAACTGCCGCGCGAATTTCGGACGGAGACGGCTGCAGTGTGTGGATCGGATCGAAATCGGACATCACGCCGCCGCCGCCCATGATCTTGATCTGCGTCGCGCCATTCTTGAGGTTTTCGCGCACCGCCACGAGTGTGGCGTCAACGCCGTCGGCGAGTATCGCGTTGTCCGAGGCCAGATAAGGGCTGGTGCCGGCATGCGTCGGGTGCGGATCGTAGCGGTTGCGCCAGTCGCCATGACCCGCGGTCTGCGAGACGATTGCCCCCGACGGGAACACGCGCGGTCCGTAGAGCTGCCCGCTGTTGTAGGCGCGCGCGAGATCGGGGTGGGTGCCGCCGGCATCGCGGATGGTCGTGAAGCCGTGGTCGAGGAAGAATTTGGCAACGGCGACTGAGCGCGCACCGACTGCCGTCGCGTGTTCGCCGCCGGCCGAACGCGGCGAATGCATTCCAAGGTGTACGTGCAGGTCGATGAAGCCCGGCGTCAGGATGCGATTCTTGCCGTCGATGACAGTCGCACCGTCGGGGGCCTCGATCGGCTCGTCGGAAATGGTCTTGATGGCGCCGTCGATGACCAGGACATTGCCAGGTGCGAGCTCTGCATCAACGCCATTGAAAATTCGCACCTCGTTTATCAGGACGGAATCGGCCCAGGCAGTCGCGGCGAGGAGGGCGAGACAAACTGAAAGCAGGCTGCGGCGCATCGAGTTCTCCGGCTGTTGTTGTTATTCGGGCTGCGGGCCTATCGTGCTACGCTCGCGATTCGACTACAAGGGGGCATTCATGATTCGACTCGCTGCCGCGTTGTGCTGTCTTCTGACGGCTGTGTGCGCAAACGCCCAGGGGAGCAGCTCAGAGTATACGAAGGACTACCAGCTTGAGGCGCTCGAGATTTTTCGCGACATCATTGGGATGCGCACTGCGGCGGGGCACGGCAAGGTCCCGGCCATGGCCGAATATCTGGCGCGGTATTTTCTTGAGGCGGGCTTCGACGCCGACGACGTGCATATCATCCGCCAGACGCTATCAACGGATGAAGAGGTTGCATCACTCGTCGTACGTTTCCGCGGGAACGGTCTCGCGGGACGCAAACCCGTGTTGCTACTTGCCCACATGGACGTCGTGGACGCCATCCGCAGCGACTGGGTACGCGAACCCTATGAGTTGATCGAAGAGGACGGTTTCTTCTTCGGTCGCGGGACATCGGACAACAAGACCGGTGTCACGACGTTGACTTCCTCCTTTCTGCGTTTGCAACGCGAAGGCTTTACGCCGACTCGCGATCTCATTATCGCTTTTACAGGCGACGAGGAAACGACGATGGAGACAATCCAGCACCTGCTGGGAGACCACCGGCATCTCATCGATGCCGAGTACGTCCTGAACAGTGACGCGGGTGGTGGTTATCGCGACCACGATCACGCCGATATTTCCTACAACCTGCAGGCGGCGGAGAAGACCTATGTCACGTACGAGCTGACCATCCGCAACCCGGGAGGCCACAGTTCGGTGCCCCGATCGGACAACGCGATCTACGAGTTGGCCGACGTCCTGAAGAACATCGAGCGGTACCAGTTCCCCGCTCAACTCAACGAGGTCACGCAAAGGTACTTCGAGGAAATGTCGTCGCTTGTCGAAGGCAAGGTCGGGGACGCAATGGCGGCGTATGCCCGCAATCCGAATGATCCTGAGGCGCGAGCGATCCTCAGCAATTACCCCGCCTTCAACGCGACGACCGGGACGACCTGTGTCGCGACCATGCTCAAGGCGGGTCATGCCGAGAACGCATTGCCCCAGACGGCAACCGCAACCGTCAACTGCCGCCTGTTTCCCGGCGTCTCCGAGGCTAAGGTCAGGGAGCAACTCACGCAGGCCGCCGGCAATCCGCAACTTGAAATCGCGATCGCATTTCCCGCTTGGGAGGGGCCCATGTCGGAACTGCGCGAAGACGTTACGGCGGCCGTGGCCGATGCGGCACGCGGGCAATACGGTGACGTGCCACTGATTCCCTACATGGCGTCAGGCGCGACTGACAGCCTGCACACGCGTATGGCGGGAATGCCGTCGTATGGAACCGGCGGGCTGTCCATGCGCCCCGAAGACATGTTTGCACACGGCCTGAATGAACGCGTGCCGGTCGATTCCTTCTTCAAGGCCCTCGATCACTGGTACAACCTGCTGACCGACATCGGCAGCGAGAGAGCCCGACGATAAAAAGCGAGGCGCCCGTTGCGGGCGCCTCAAAGCCTTCGTTGTTGTTATTCGTGGCAAGGGGGGTATGTCAGAGCCGGTTACCTCCACTAACCGGGTCATCGCTCCAGCCGAGTGCCTGCCAGTCGATTACGTTGTTGATGTGGCAGTCGCCACAGTTACCGTTATAGCCGAGGGCCTGTTCTTTCGGGGCGATCTCGTGGTTGACCGAGAGGTACATGACCGTGTCGGCGAAACCGAAGCTGCCGCTGTATCCCTGGCCCGTGATTGCATCAGCATCACTTAGCGCGAGATCCCAGTCGTAAGCGACCCAATACGGATTCGGACCGCCGCCCATTCCGAACAGGTGTGGTACGAGGATCTGGTTGTCGACCGTGTCGTAGGGCTGGTTGCCGACCATCTTCTTGAACGGATAGATCATCGCGTCCGGATCGCTGAAACTACCCTGCGGATCGGCGAGGACCGCTGGCTGCGACACAAACGTATCGTTCGCGTTGATGAGCATCTTCTCGTATTTGCCATTGAACCACCGCAAGGTCGGGCGTACGTCGTTGGCCCATACGAATGTGCCTTTCTTCTTGTCGTAGGTTGCGCGTCCGGTAGCCGGATCGACCGGGATAGGATCGATGTCCTGGCCAGCGTCTTCCCAATACCACTCGACCTTCGTCGAAGTATTGCGTGCGAACGCCGGGATATGGCAAGCCTGGCAGGCCAACCTCTCGTGCGCCGAAACGTTGAGAACGACTTCGACGGTGCTGCCGGCGTGAACGTTCAGCGCGTTGCCGTGGCAGTCGTCGCACTGTTTCATTTCGCCCTCGTCAACCGAGTGATAGGGCATACCGCCGATACCGTGCGACAGCATGTTGCCGTCGACGTCGCGTTTGACCTGGTGGCAGGCGACGCATTCGAAGTCGGCGCCGTCCGTACCCATGTGCACGTCGAAATCACGTGTTGTGTTTGCGAGAGACATCGAGAGGTCGCCGTGTTTGACGTTGTCGCCGCCGCCGGCTTTGGCGTGGCAGTCGATGCAGTTGTCGATTGTTGGCCTGCCGCCGTTCATCGCAACGCTTTGTGCCACCAGCTGCAGGTCAACCGCAGGTTCCGGCAGACCGGCCGTTGTCTTGGCTTTCGCATAGGTCGTCGTCTGGTCGTGGCACACGAGGCAATCGGCATTGTCGGTATCGCCGAAATCATACGCCTGGCTGCTGTAGCCGTAACCAGCATGGCACTGCGTGCAGCGGCCTTCATTCGAAGGTACGGCAATACAGAAGTTGTTCAGGATGTCGTTCTTGCCGTGGATGCCGCCCTCGAAGCCTTCGATATTGGCCGCGACGCCTTCCCACGTAAAGTGGCCAGTCGTGATGAATTCGTCCGCGATCTTGCCGTGGCAGTTCAGGCACGATTTGGTGCCTTCATAGTTGTTTTCGGTGAACCAGCCCTTGTGGAGCTGATCAACCTCGTACGCGCCGCTCGCGAAAGCATTGCAGTCGAGTACGTCGACGACGCCGTCGCCGTTGATGTCTTCTGCCGGCAAGTCGCCAACGCCATTGGCGTCGAGGTCCCAGCAGCTGATGCCATCGGTACCATCTGCTCCGGCGGCGCCGGCAGCGCCACTAGCGCCCGGTGCGCCATCGTCGCCTTCGCAGCCTGCCAGTCCAAGTCCAAGTGAAACAAAGAGCAGGAGAAAGGCGTGTGTGAATAGTCCATGCCTTCTGATCATGTTGGTTTCTCCCAACGGGTTGAGTAATTCGGGAGTCGTGCGAGTCTTTGTAAAGAATCGGCGCGGCATATCATGTTTGGTTATTAGAGTATTAGAAAATTCTAATAATCCGACCTGTATGATCCGCTTCCCCACCAATTTCTCAATACGTTGGATCAAGAATCGGCATAGGCAATTTCCCGTACGCCTTGGGTGGTAACGGCTGCATTGATTCGTGTGGCCAATTGGCCCATCGTAGGCGGCATGAAGGGCGACACCCGCAATCGCATCCTCCTGGCGAGCCTGCTGCTATTCAATGAGCACGGCGAGCCCGCCACGCGCACCAACCAGATTGCCGACGAGGTGGATATCAGTCCGGGCAACCTGCACTACCATTTTCGTCGCAAAGAACAGATCGTCACTGCGCTCCTCGATGAGTTCCAGGCGGACGCCCGTCGCGTACTGGCCCCGCCCGTTGAGGAGATCTCGATCGACGATTTCTGGGTGTTCCTGCATGAACTGCTGGAACTCAAGGCTGGCTATCAGTTTCTGTTTCGCGACGTAGAGGCACTGACCGAGAGTTATCCGCGCGTCGGCAAGGTGCTCGGCCAGTTCGCGAAGACGCTTGCGCAGTTGTTCGAGCTTTACCTTAGGTATCTGACCGCAACAGGTTGGCTCGATATTGGAGACAGCGATGCGCCTGTGGTTGCACGTAATCTGGCTGTGATCGCGCTGTTCTCAGAGCGATTCGACCATTTGTCCGGGCAGGTGTCCTCGGCAGACGACAATGCCTTGCGCATTGCCGGGTCAATTCTCAACGTCCTGAAACCGTTCGCTGCGTCCGCTACCGGCGGCTACGTCGGCGATCTGGCAGGGCACTACGAGGGCCAATAATCTGCGCCACGCCGCGCTCGCGCGTTCCTGCGCGCCGCGGCATAAGTGCATCCCTGCACAAAAAAGCGGGGCCGCAAGCGGCCCCGCAAGGAGAGAAGCTGCTGTCAGGGGGGGTTGATCAGGCAGCTTTCTTGAAAGTTTCGCGTACGCGATCGCGAGCTTCGTCAACTCGCTTTTCGACGTCTTTGCGGAAGTCTTCAACTTTGTCTTCCCACTTGTCGAATACCTTCTCGCCGTCTTTCGCATACTTGTCGAACTTCTTGTCGAATGCGTTGTAGCGTTTGTCGAACTCTTTCTGCATGAACGTTGCGAGTCCGAGGCCCGCCATGAACGTCTTGTTGGCGAACTTGAACGGAACCGCAATCGGCGTGTCTTCCATCTGCTCGAAGAAGGTCTTTTGCGGTGCAGCTTTCTTCACAACTTTCTTGGCCCGAGTTTTCTTGGCTACAGGCTTCTTAGCCGCAGGTTTCTTGGCTGCTTTCTTGACTGCAACCTTCGTTTCTTCAACCTTCTTGGCTACCGTTTTGGGGGTTTCAACTTTGTCGATCATCTCTCACGTCCTACTTGCTGGTTTTCTTTGAGGTCTTGGCGGCCTTTTTCCGGGCTGCCGGTTTCTTGGTGGTTCGCTTGCTGGCGGCTTTCTTCTTCGCAGCAGGCTTACCCTGTTCATTCAAAAGCCGAATTATCTTGTTCAGCTTCTTGTTGATCGCATCGATGTCGTTCTTGCTCGGCACATTCAGACGATCCATCGTGTCGGCCACGCGCGTGTCGAATGCGCTCTGCAGCTTGTCGAGGCGCGACTTGCCACGCACCTGGTCGAGCAGGCCGGATGCTTTGGTCTGAGCGTCATCAGCCATGTCGCGAATGGTGTCCTGAACGTCATCGATCAGCGATTCCGTGCGGCTCGTTGTCTTCTTGCGAAACTTCTCGCCTTCTTTCACGAGCGCATCAAAACGTTTTGCGCCTTCCTTGCGTGCGTCCGAAAGAGCACCGAGACCGGCCACGAAGGCGCTCTCGAGCTGTTCGGCAAGTTCGTTCATTCGAACTTCTGTATCTGACTGTTTCTTGGTAGATTTCTTGCCTGCCATCGTGATTCTCCAGCGGCTGGGTTCCTTTCGATGATTGAATCCTAGCTGTTAGGATTAGGGTGATCACACTAGAAACGGACGGTTTTTCGGGGTTTATGAGTTGAGGATCTGGCGCAGGCACAATCTTGGCATCCACGAGGCGCGCAATCGTGCCGATCGTATTGCCGCCGATCTCGGGCCGCAGTTTTCCCTGCGCTCGAACTGGCAGGGCGACAATCTCGTGGTTTCCGGCAACGGAGTGAATGGTCAGCTCAAAGTCTCGGAGGACGAAATCGAGATCGAGGTAAGGCTGGGTTTTGCGCTCAAGCTGATGGAAGGGCCAATTCGCTCGGTGATCGAGAAGACCATCGACGAAGAGCTCGCCTAGACGTTACCGAATTCCTTCAGTAGCTGGTCCTTCTGCACCTTGCCCTGGGCATTGAGCGGCAGGGCATCGACAAACCGGACGTACCTGGGAACCTTATAGCCAGCAAGGTGTTCGCGGCACCAGTCGGTAACGGCATCCTCGGCAAGCTGTGACCCCGGCTGCGCCTGGATAACCGCCAGCCCGACTTGCCCCCACTTGTCGTCGGCGACGGCGACGACCGCGGCCGCACCGACGTCGTCCATTTCGCTCAGTACATTTTCGACTTCCGCGGGGTAAACGTTCTCGCCGCCGGAGATATACATGTCCTTGAGTCGGCCAACAATGTATATCGTGCCGTCTTTTTCCACGCGCCCGATGTCTCCAGTGCGGAACCAGCCATCAATAAATGCCTTGTCCGTCTCTTCGGGCTGGTTCCAATAGCCTGGTGTAACGGCCGGACCCTTGATCATGATCTCGCCGGGCGCGCCGGCAGCCAGTCGCTCGCCGGAATCATCAGCGATCTTCAGGTGTGTGTGCAGCATGCGGTGACCGGCAGAGCCGGGACGGCTTTGCGCGCGATGTGGCGGTAGAAACGCTACGCTGAACGCCTCGGTCAGCCCGTAGGACTGGGCGAGGTTGACGCCCTTTGACGCCCAGGTCTCCAGCAGGTCGGTCGTGACCGGCGCGGCACCGACGCCGGCAACTCGCAGACTCGGAAACGCGGCGTGCTCGAACGCCGGGAGATCAGCGAGCATGCGATACTGCACGGGCACGCCGATCGTGTGAGTAATGCCCTCGTCGGGGTCGGTCATCAGGTCGAGGTACTTCTGTGGATCCCACTGCGACATGACGTACAGTGCGCCGCCGTAGTGAAACGTCGGCATGGAGAAGCCGTAGAGACCGGCTGAGTGAAAGAGCGGCGCACAGGTCAGAGTTTTTGAGCTGCCCGACAATTCGCCGTGCAGCGCGGCATGAATGATCGTGTCACGCATCATGCGGAACGTGCCAATGACGCCCTTGGGCTTCCCGGTCGTACCCGACGTGTAGAGTAGCGTGCTCAGGTCGTCAATCGTGAGACGGACCGGCTGCAGCATGCCGTCACACGATGCGATCAGCGGTTCGTACTCGTCTTCGTCGGCATTCCTGCTGCGTTTCAACCTGGGCAGCCCCGAATTCTCCAGCAGCCCTTCGAATTCAGCGTCGTAAATGACGAGCCGCGGCGCACCATCCTCGAGTATGGCCGCGATCTCTCGCGGACTCAGCCGCCAGTTTAGCGGCATCAGCGCAGCGCCCAGCTCCCAGCACGCGAACAGCATCTCGAAAACGTCGGTGCTGTTCTGAGTCACTACGGCGACGCGGTCACCCTTCTCAAGATCGAAGCGACTATTCAGGCCTTCGGCAAGTCGGCACAGGCGGCTGTTGAACTGCTGATAGGTGAAGCGTCGACCGGTGTCGACGTCCACGGCGGCCAACATGTCGGAGTCGTAGCGAGCGTGGTAGTCCAGCCAGCTGATCGAGAAGTTGGCTCTCAGGTCAAGCAGTTCGTTTTCGGGCATGCGTCGGGCTAACCGCCTTTTTCTTCTTTCTCGTCTTTTTGCCGGTTTTGCGCGTTGAATTCAACGTGGCGGCACTGAGTTCATCAAACGCGTCCTGGAGGCACTGCGCGTAAAACTCGGGATCGGGCAGCATCTCGCGGCACGCCGTAAACGTGAATGTGATTTTGCCGTCGTACGAGAAGACCGCGTGAAACAATCCGGCCTGATCGACAACCGGCCCCATTCCGTACATGCTGACCATCTTCGCGCCGCAGAAATACAGCGGCTGCTGGATACCGGCAACATTGCTCACCATCGTGTTGAACGACACCGCATCGAAGCGCACGGCGAGGTTCATCAGCGGCTGCATGACGTTCTTGGCAATGAACGCCGGCATATGCATCGGCACGACCGTCAACGTGTCGGCGCCGAGGACTTCCGTGAACGCCTTCGCTTTTCTTGAGCCTTCGACTATGGCGTGCAGCCGCCTCACCGGGTCCTTGATATCGCTGCAGAGCGACGTATTCATCATGCTGACCATGTTGTCAGCATCCGCGGACTGGTCGGTTCGCACGTTCAGTGGGCACGCGACCACGAGAGACTCGTCAGGCAAATCGTCTTTCGCTTCGAGGTACCTGCGCATTGCGCCGCTGACAACGGCCAGCGCCACGTCATTGATCTTCGTTTCCGGTTGCGATTTCGCGATGGCCCGCAGTTCTTCCAATTCGAACTCTTTGCCATCGATGACGCGGTTCGCCGTCACGCGGCCCCGGTTGAATACGGTGGACGGTATCTCATCGCCGGTGCCGTCGTCAGGCGCCGCCATTTTCGCCTTGACCAGACGGGGAATCGCGCCGCCGACGCCGAGAAACAGTTTCGCGGATTTGCGAATGTTGTTGAGCGCGCCGCGGGCGAGCAGTTCGGCCGTGCCCGGCGAACCGCGCGACAGATCGCGCAGCGACGGTTCGAAGTCAGCATCCTCGGGCGGCAGCGGTTCGAGATCGTGGATAGCGGCTTGCAATGCGGCGCCAGAAACGCCGTCGATGGTCGCGTGATGCATCTTCTTGAACAGGGCGAAACAGCCCTTTGGCAGGCGACCGACGTTGTCCAGACCCTCGATGACGTAGGCCTCCCACAGCGGACGTGTCTTGTCGAGTTCGCGGGACTGCAGCCGCGATACCTGGATCATCAGCTGGCGCCAGTCGCCCGGTTTCGGCAGTGCAATGTGGCGAACGTGATACTCGATGTCGAAGTTCTCGTCTTCGACCCAGTAAGGATGATCGAACGAGAAGGGCACTTCGAGGATCTTGCGGTGAAAAATCCCGGCATGCTCGAGGCGCGCATCGATCGTTGCAAGTACCTCTTTGAATCGGACCTTGCCGCGCGGCGAGGTTGACGGGTCGTAAATGTGCAGTGAGCTGACCTCGAGCGGCATTCTGCTGTTCTCTGAATAGAGAAACATCGAGTCGAGGCCTGACAATTGCTTCAGCATAGTCTTGTCCAGTCTGCCACGTTCAGTGTGGCAGCAGTCTTTCCAGGATATTACGTGTGAATGGACGCCAGTTCTCTTCCGTCTGCGCGAGCCGATCCGCAATCACGAACAGGACGATCGGATTGACCGCCATGCCAAAGTGGCTTGTGTAGAGGCGGATGTTCTCAGCCACCGGCGACACCCAGTCCTGCGCCAGGTAGGGTGCCACGATGCCGTCGGTCTGGCTGTAAATGCAGGTGCAGCGGACGCCATGTACCGGCGTCGCTATTTCGCGGAGTATCTCGAGCAACTCCGGCGTAATTTCCTGTGGCGACGTCCGGCGGAAGATGCGCCAGATAGTCGTCGCTTCGGGCGTGTCGGCAATCGGGCTGCCCATGGTCACGACGTGCCGTACGAGTTCGGGGCGTGCTTTCGCGGCCTGACGCGCGATAACGCCACCCTGGCTCCAGCCGATCAGCGTTGTGGGCTCGCCGCAATGCTCGACAATCCGTTCGAGGACCTCGACGAAACGATCTTCGTAGTTGACACGATCATTGCCGACACCGAGATTGGTGCCGAGCCCCCACGGATGCGGATCGTAGCCCCAGCGCTCGAGATAGCTGCGCATGATGTTCATCGAGGAGTCGCTCGCGCGATACCCCGGCAAGGTCACCACCGGGTGCCCGTCACCGCGCGGGGCGCGCGCCAGCAACAGGTGAGCAGGCAGCAGTGACAGTAACTCAAACAATGCCCGCGGCAGCTCCGCGGCCGCGTACACCATGTTCGGCGGTTTCGTGTGATGTGCTTTTGGGTGTTCGGTCGCCTGCACGCTCATCCTTCGGAATATACGGATCCTGCTCCGAGAAGTCCGGATGATACCAATTGATATAATGTTATTATTTTACTACAAACCTGAAGATTACAGTCAGGGATAGCACCTATGGAACCCTACCAGTCGCTGACGCAGGCGATCACCGACGGTCAAGGCGGCAAGACGACGGCCGCCTTTTTTGACCTGGACGGCACCATTATCGCGACGCATTCGATCAAGGATATCTTCCTCGAACGTCTGTTTGCGGGTCAGGTCCAGACCGAGGAAGTCGTCGATATGGCGACTCTTACGCTGCGCTACATCTTCAAGACAGCGGACTTCGAAGACGGGCTGCGCGACTCGGTTCGCAATATCCAGGGCATGGATGAGAGCGAGTTTCTCGAACTTGCAGACAAGGTCTGCGAGGAACGCCTCCTCCCGCAGGTGTTTCCCGAGGTCAAGGCGATCCTGAAGGCGCACAGCGACAAGGGGCATACGATAGTTATCGTATCGTCGGCATCGCGCTACCAGGTTGCGCCGCTGGCGGGCGCTCTTGGTATCGAGAACATTATCTGCACCGAACTCGAGGTCAAGAACGGCAAGTTCACTGGCTCTCTCGACGGCTCGCCATGTTACGGGCCCGCCAAGTTGTCGATGGCACGCGCGTTCGCCAAAGGAAGGCGGATCAGCCTGAAGAAGAGCTATTTCTATTCCAACGGGAGCGAGGACATCCCGCTGCTCGAAGCCGTCGGCAACCCGGTCGCCATCGGACCGGATTCCAGGCTCAAGAAAGTGGCTACGCGCCGAGGATGGCCCGTGCACGAGTTTGACAGCCGCGGCTGGGTCGGTGTCGGCGATGTCGCTCGCACGATTGCCACCTTTGGCACCGCACTGCCGACGTTCGCCGCCGGTTTTCCGTTTCGCTACCTTGGCGGCACCGAGCGCGATTCACTGAATCTCTCCCTCGGTGCCTGGACCAGCATGGCGGCCATCATTGCCCGCATGAAACTGTTGGTCGAAGGCGAAGAACATCTCTGGTCGCATCGACCCGCGGTGTTCATATTCAATCATCAGAGCGCAATGGACATGCTGATCACGACCAAGCTGTTGCGCGAGGACATCGTCGGCGTGGCGAAGAAAGAGGCCGCGAATCAGCTCTTGATCGGTCCGGTGCTCAGGTTTGCCGGCACGGTTTTCATCGATCGCGACAATGTCAGGGATCCGCGTGCCGCGCTCGAACCCGCCGTCGAGGCCCTGAAGGAGGGCAAATCCGTAGTTATCGCGCCCGAGGGAACGCGCAGCAAGGACGGCAAGCTTGGCGACTTCAAGCGTGGCGCTTTCCATCTCGCGAGGCAGGCAGGAGTGCCGATAGTTCCCATCGTTATTCACAACTCGCTCGATGCGCTGCCAAACAAGAGCATGGTAGTGCGTCCGGCCGAAGTTAAGGTGACGGTGCTGGAGCCCATCGACACCAGCGAATGGACGTTGCGCGACGTTGCCCCGGCGACGCGCGAGGCCCATGCGGCGTACCTGGAGATCCTGGGCGAGTAGTTGTGGCAGAACCCTTGCAGCGCGTCGCGACACTGAACGAATCCGTCGTTCTCGACGATGACGAGTTTCGCCAGGACCTCGAGACGGTTGCGGAAAAGATCGGCAAGGCTCGTGACGAGGCGTTAGCCTGTGCCAGGGACTGCCTTGAAGAAATGGCAGTTCGGCCTGAGGAAAAATACCTCGACCGGGTCGCGCGCCTTGGGCGATTCATGTATTCGCGCAGCTACGATGCTTCCCTCGACGTCGACAGAAACCAGCTGGAGCAGCTGAAGGCACTGAGCGCCGACCATCCACTCGTTTTCCTGTGGTCGCACAAGTCGCATCTCGACAGCTTTGTCTTCATGCGGGCCATGTACGACTGCGATTTCAGGCCGCAGCCGCTTAGTTTCGCCGGCATCAACATGGCGTTCGCCGGTTTTAAGACGCTCGCGAAGCGTTCGGGCGCAATATTCCTGCGGCGCAGCTTCAAGGACGACGAGATCTATCGGCTCGTGTTTCGTTACTACATCGACTACCTGGTCGGCGAGCGTGTGCCGTTATCGTGGTCGATAGAAGGCACCCGCTCGCGAACCGGCAAACTGATGCCGCCCAAACTCGGCCTCATTCAATGGGTAATTGATTCGTATCGCAGGGCATCCTGTGAGGACGCATTGCTGGTACCCGTATCCATAAGTTTCGACCAGATTGCAGAGATGGACGACTACGTCGCGATGCAGAAAGGTCTGCCCAAACGGAAGGAATCGCTGGGTTGGTTCATCGGCTACATTTCGGGCATGAAGGACCGGGTCGGCAAAATATATCTGCGATTCGGTGATCCGGTCGCATTGTCCGACACGACCAGTGTGTCGGAGGGCATGTTCGATACACAGGGAAAACCCGAGCACACCCAGACTCGGAAGCTCGCTTTCGAGGTGATGAGCCGCATCGAGCATGCGACGCCGATTACTGTTACCGATCTCGTGACGATGGTCCTGCTCGCCGCAAACGGCACTGCGCTGGCCGAGAACCAGATTCGCATTCATGCCCAGGAGGTCATCGCGTTAATCGGGAAGCGTGGCCTCCCGATGGCCGGCGACCTCGCATTCGAAAGTGGCGCAGAACTCACGGCGGCGCTCGCGGCAATGTCGCGAACGCGGCTTTTGCACTGTTACGACCGCGGCAGCGAACCCGTGTTTCGCGTAACGCCGGGCAAGGAGCTCGCCGCAGCTTACTATCGCAACACCATCGTGCATTACTTCCTCGCCAGCGCCGTCGCGGAGACGGTCATTGCGATGCTACGTGGGGGCAAGGAATCCGTGGAGGCTCTGCACGGCGCAGTTCTCGCGCTGCGCGATCTCCTCAAATTCGAATTCTTCTTCAAGACCAAGGCCGCTTTTATCAGCGATGTCGAGTGGTATCTCGACGAACGCTTTGCAGACTGGCGCGGCGCACTTGCGAGTCGGCGCCCGGCTGCGGACATGCTCTTCGGCGAGCAAGCCCCGCTGTTTGGCCATGCGATACTGCGGACCTTCGTCGAGGCCTACCAGGTTGCCGCGCGTGTCCTCGGTCAGCATCCCGAGCGCGAGCTCGACGACGAGAAAGCATTTATCAAGGCTTGCATGCGGCAAGGCGAAGAAATGCTGCTGCGCAGGCGAATCGACAGCGCCGCATCGTTGTCCCAGCCCTTGTTTGCGACGGCCTGGCGGCTGTGCGACTACCGTGGACTGCTGCGCGGACCTCCCGCCGAACTCGTGGTGCAGCGCAAGGCATTTGCCGTGGAAATTGCGGATGCCGTGCGAGCCGTCGATTTGCTACAAAACCACTATGATCAACACCAGGAACTGACATGCGACAGTTAAGCGGCTCGGATGCGTTCTTCCTGTACAGCGACAAGCCGGGCAAGCACCAGCACGTATCGACGATCTACATTTACGATCAGTCGACGGCGCCGGATGGGCATGTGCGCTTCAAGTCCATCCTGCAGCACGTACGCCAGCGTCTGTGCACGTCACGATTGTTCCGTCAAAAGCTGGTGAAAGTACCTTTCAATTTTGACTACCCGTACTGGATCGAGGATCCGCACTTCGAGCTTGAGTTTCACGTACGCCATATCGCGTTGCCTCAGCCTGGTGACTGGCGGCAGTTCTGCATCCAGGTGGCGCGACTGCATTCGCGCCCGCTGGACATGAACCGGCCGGTTTGGGAGATGTACGTTATTGAAGGTCTCGATAACATTCCGTTTCTTCCGGACGGTGCGTTCGCCGTCATGACCAAGGTTCATCATTCGGCTATCGACGACGTAACCGAGAATGACATGACAGTTGCGCTGCACGATCTGAGCCCCGACGCGGATGAGGAACCTCGCAGCGACCTGTGGAGGGCAGAGAATCAACCCGGAAACATGGAGTTGCTCGCGCTTGCATGGTTCAACAACACGACCAAGATGCTCGAGACCGGGCAGGCCCTGTGGGATCTGCTTCCCTGGGTTGGCAAGCATGGGCACGAGACCGAAGAGGCCCTGCACCTTGGCGACGAGGAAGCGCCGCATACACGGTTTGACGAAGACCTGACGCCGCACCGGGTTTGGGACGCGCGATTCTTTGCAGCAGACGATCTCGCCGCCGTACAGGCACTGCTGCCGAACGCAACGGTGAACGATGTGATTCTCGCGATTTGCAGTGGTGCACTGCGGCTCTATCTGGATAGCAAGGATGAGCTGCCTGAGCGTTCGCTGTGGTCACTGCTGCCGATTCACGTGCATCACGAAAGCGAGCGCGGGCTGCCCGGACATCGTGTCAAGCTGGCACGCGCCAAGCTGATGACCAACATAGAAGATCCGCTGGAACGCCTGCAGGCAATCCGGCAGGAGATGGAGCGCGTCAAATCGACCGATACGATCAGTGCCAGCGAGATGACCGAGCTGCAGGACGTGCTGCCGTCGGCAACCATGGCAGCGGCCGCCCGCACTATCGTGGCGAACGTCGGTCCCGGCGAACACTACCGCGAGAACCACAATACGGTCATCACGGATGTTCCGGGCCCGCAACAGCCACTGTATCTCTGTGGCGCCAAGCTAATCGCGTTTTCGGGCATGGGCATTATCATGGACGACCTGACGCTCGCTCATACCGTCACGCGCTACGACGGCAAGATTTCTATCGCAGCGGTCAGCGATCGTTCAATCATGCCGGATCCCGCACTCTACGCCGACTGCCTCGAGGCATCGTTTGCCGAGCTGTTTGCGTTGACGAAGAAAAGCTCCGGCAAAACAGCCGCGGCAAGCTAGGCGTAGAATTGACCGGTCTCAGTCAAGCCCGAGCGACTTCGGGTTCATGAGACGTTGCGGATCGACCGTTGCCTTGATCGCTTCCAGCAGGTCGGCGGTGGGTTGTTGCAGCTGGCGTCGATAGCGATACTTCTTGCCAATCTGCAGGTGTGCGGCACCAAGTTCATCGAACAAGTCGTTTAACGCAGCGCGCGCCTCGATGACCGTATTCTGCACTTCCGGGTCGTCCGGGAAGTCCTTGTACTTCGCAAGGTCCGACTCAGACAACATGCCGAGCGCCCACGCTGTGCGCGGCCCTGGCCAGTAGAACACCGGTTCGATGACAAATACGGTCGTAGAGACAATGGCCAACAAGTAGCCGACGATGATGCCGTGCTTGTCGAAGCGCGCTGCAAAACCGTCGAACAGAGCTTCGATTCGGGCCCAAGCCCGGTCTCCGTCGGACAGCGCAAACAACCCGTGCATCGGGGCCCAGCGCTCACCGTCAGGTCCGATGGCGCTGGTCATGCCAACGAACGGGTCGCCGTACAGCATGCTGGGTACCGAGTTTTCAATTTCGTCGCCTTCATCGAGGCAAATGGTCCGCGCCTCGCCGAGTTTTCCCGACACTTCGGCGGCGCTGGTGCCCTCGACGATGACATGCAGCGAGTAGCCGTTCTCGTCGATGAATCGTTTTCCGGCAACAGCAATGCGCATCGCGTCGCGTATGCCCGAAAACGTGCTCTTTGCCGTCGACACGACGCCCTTGAGCGCCTTGACGCCCTGCAGCAACGAGGCGCGCTTTATGCGCTGGTATTGCAGCATCGGGTCCATGCCGAAACACGACGATGCGATGCCGGCGCGGGCAAGTTTCGCCATGGCGCGAGACATCTTCTCGCGTTCGTCGAAATTGAAGGATGCGAAGCCGACATCGGCAGGCCGACGCATCAAACGCATTGTGATTTGCGTCTTGACGCCAAGTGCACCGGTGTCCCCGAGAAACAGCCCCGTCAGGTCGGGACCGTAGTTGCGAAAGAACGGCTTGAGGCCTGCGCCGCTCGAGCCCGTGTTCAAAACCGTCCCGTCAGCCAGTACGACCTCGAGCGCAAGCACGCTTGCCGCGGATACATCGTGCCCCGTCGAGCCCCACAGTATGGCGTTTTGCGACACGGAACCGCCGACGGTTGCCTGGGCTCCCGAAAGTGGTCCCCAGAACGGGGTGCGGACGTCGGTGTCGCGCAACGCCTCATGCAGTGCCTGCCACGTCACGCCCGCCTCGACGGTGACGTACATGTCGTCGCGATTGATTTCCACGATCCGATCGAGTGCGGACGTATCGATAATGACGGCTTGTTCACGGTCCGGAACGATGCCGCCCGTGTAAGACGTGGCGCCTCCACGTCCGATGAGCGAGTAGCCGGCCGAGGTAATCAGGACAGCAGCCTTTGCCAATGCCTCGGTCGACTCCGGCTGAATGACGAGTTCGGCGACTTTGTCGCCGCCGTAGATATCCGTGGAATAGAACTCGCAGTCGTCACGCGTCACACCTTGACTGCCAAGCACGGTTTGTAGTTGTTCATACAGATTGTTGGCGGCTGTTCTTGTCACGCGTGTCTCTCCAGTCGTCGCAAAGGTGACCGGCTGTCAGTTAGCCGCCTGGAAAGTGCAGGAGTCCGGTATCGACGCCGGTACATTCCACTTCGGCTTGCTGTGGGTGCGCAGTGACGCTGCGTCCAGTTCGCCCGGTCGTGATCTGAGCCAGGCCAGCAGTGCGTCCCGCGTCTGCGGCAATCCCTGGTCGATCGGTAGTCCGTCCTCGGGAATCGCAGGCGTCAGGATGTCATCGCCACCCAGCGCGAGAAAATCGTTTGAGATGATGCGTAGGCGGTCGTCGTCACGTATTTCGCTGCCATCATTGCGGCGCATAACGATCTGCATTCCGTGTACGTTACAACTGGCGAAAATGCGCATACCGGCAAAACCCGGCTTGCGATGCGAGGAGACCTTGCGCGCGATGATGGCGCGCAGCTTCGCGCCACTGATCTCGTGTATCGTAACGACGTTGTCGAACGGGAACATCTCGTAGACGGCGCCAAACGTCAGTTCTCCGGCTGGCAATCCATTGCGTATGCCGCCGATGACATTGTGAATCGCTATGTCTCCGTCGAAAGAGTCGAGCATCGCTTCGGTCATGAGATTGCTGATCGCCGACTCGACATCTGGTCTGAGATCAAGCGGTTCGGCGAGCGTTACGCCCAGTTTCTCCTGTTTCAGGCTCTCGGCCACCGCTTTCGCCCGGTCGGCAACAGCGGCTACGCCCGGGTGCAATAGCAGCGACTGACCTTCGTAGCGGCTCGCCGGTGTCAGCACAGCCTCGGGAATCTGCGGTGCATAGACCCGTCGATCGATGATTGATCCGCTGGCGCGGTCGAGCACGAAGTCCGTGCGACTGAAAGCGCGCGCACTCGAGAAGCTCGACGTGATGGAGATGCCATTGACGACGTGCGCGATACCCTGATGCACGTGGCCGGCAACAATGTGATCCACGAGACCGTTAGGCAGCGCCTGGGCAACCCGCATGATCTCGCCATTCATCCGGCAGGCTGAAGTGTCGTAAGGATCTTCGAATGCCGTGCAAGTACCGCCTGCATGTGCAGCGACAATAATTAGCTGCGCGCCGGCACCGCGAAGCCGGGTTGCCTCATCCGTGATGGTGTCGACAATCGGTCGGAGGCGCAAACCGCCGACGTTGGCGGCAATTGTCGTCTGCAGTGAATTCATCGACGTCACCCCGATAACCCCGACCCGAAAACCCGCCACGTCCAGCATTACCGACGGTCGCACGTTCTCCCAATCAACCGGCTCATTTGTTGCCGTGTCGATCAGGTTGGCCGCCAGTAAGGGGAAATTTGCCTCGCTGGCCCTGGCCTTGAGCGCACCGCGCGGATCCTGTCCCATCTGCACCGGGGTTGCGTCAGGACCGGCCGGGCCGAAGTCGAACTCGTGGTTACCGATGGCAGCCGCTGCTACGCCCAGTTCGTTATAGGCTGCAATCATCGGTGCGCCTTCATCGATATTCGACTCCAGGGTTCCCTGGAAGATATCGCCTGCATCGATCAACAGAACCGCGCCGCCGTCGAGTCTTCGCAGGTTGCGAAGTGCCTCGACGTATGCCGACATCGAAACGAGGCCACGGCGGTCACCGTCGGCGAACAACTGGCCATGTACATCGTTGAAGCCAACCAGGGATAGCGTGACCAGGTCTTGCGGCTGAGTTCGGCCAGCGCAGCCGGCAAGCGCAATCGCAGCAACGACCGTAGTAATCAGTAACAGGAGAATTCGGCGCATCTGCCGATTCTAGCCGATCAGCAATTTGGCGCGAAATCGAAGTAGCGAGACTGCCGTTTGGACTAGGATTGGAGCATGACCGATCAGGACGATATGGAGTACAGCGTTCGCGAGGAGATTATTCACGCGATCACTCACGGTGTGGGCGTCATCCTGAGCATCGCGGCCCTGTCATGGATGCTCTACGTTTCGATTGGCGCGGCGGATCCGTGGCGCATTGTCGCGAGTTCGATCTACGGCGCGACGCTAATCACGCTGTTTCTGGCCTCAACCGTCTACCACTCGATGTACGCGTCGCGCCACCGCGAAGTGTTCAAGCTGCTCGATCATTGCGCGATCTACCTGCTGATCGCCGGTACCTACACGCCGTTCTTGCTCGTCGCCATGCGGACGGATACGGGCTGGTGGTTGTTCGGCACGATCTGGGCTCTGGCGACGGCCGGCATCGTCAAGAAACTCTGGTTCCGACATCGATTCCCCAAGATTGCGTTGGCCAGCTACCTCGCGATGGGCTGGCTGGTCGTCGTCGCGGCGCCCGAGGTGGCCAATGCGATCGGTCCCAATGGCATGGCCTGGCTGGTCGCGGGCGGCATCAGCTATTCAGTCGGCGC
>JAAUYD010120076.1_pt1 | contig 19421 bp, 14 predicted proteins | sample 7278101 | NCBI WGS metagenome assembly JAAUYD01 (sample SAMN14350128, study PRJNA611818) | marine sediment metagenome | isolation source: surface marine sediment (0.6m) | place: French Polynesia: Moorea | collected 2018-08
TAAACCGACAAATAATCCATTCATGACTAATATAATGAACAACGAAAGTTTACAGCAGGGAACACTTTACATTGTGGGAACACCCATCGGAAATTTAGAAGATATTACCTTTCGGGCGATCCGAATTTTAAAATCAGTTAATCTTATCGCCGCAGAAGATACCCGTCATACTGCTAAACTTTTGCATCATTTTCAGATTACTACGCCTCAGATTAGCTACCACCATCATAATCGCACGGTTCGTCAAACAGAATTATTAAACTATCTTGAAGAAGGACAAACCATTGCCCTAGTAACAGATGCTGGAATGCCAGGAATTTCTGACCCTGGATATGATTTAATTTATAGTTGTATTATAGCAAATATTAATGTTATTCCCATTCCTGGTCCTACGGCTGCTATGACAGCCCTTTCTGTATCTGGTTTGCCGACAGATCGCTTTATTTTTGAGGGGTTTTTGCCCTTAAAAGAAAAAGAAAGACAGAATCGCCTTCATCAATTAATGAGAGAAACTCGTACTATTATTGTTTATGAAGCCCCCCATCGTTTATTGAAAACTTTAACAGATTTTCAAGAGATTTTTGGTGATGATCATCAGATTACAGTAGGAAGAGAATTAACCAAACGTTATGAAGAATTTTGGCGAGGTACTCTAGAAAATGCTATCCTATATTATAAGAATTCTCAACAAATTAAAGGAGAATTTACTTTAATTATAGCAGGCTGTTCTCAAAGTCATTCCCTTGAGTTAACTGTTAAAGAATTAAAAGATGAATTACAACAATTATTAAACCAAGGAATGACGCGATCGCAAGCTAGTCGTCAGTTGGCACAAGTAACAACTTTTTCTCGTCGTCAAATTTATGATTTATCATTGGAAAACTAAAATAATAAAACAACTATTTATCCGTAGTTTAATATTAATTGTTCCCCTTAGTTTAGCAAGTTGTACGACACAAAAAACAACGGTATTCCTTTCCAGTGGTTCCCCAGGAAGTGGCTATCAAAGAATTAGTTCTCAGATAAAACTATCAGCAGAAACTATCGAACAAATTGATGTAACTGATAATCATAATTCTCAGGGATCTCAACAAAATTTACAAAGATTATTAAACAAAGAAGTTGACTTTTCTATTGTCCAATTAGATGTCGCTAGTGAAGCTATGAAAGAGGGAAAAGTTAATACATTATTGGTATTAACTCAAGAATATTTACACATAGTCACTCAAGCCAATTCTGAGATTAAAAATTTAGCGGATCTACAAGGAAAAAGAGTTATTGTAGGTGCAGAAGGTAGCGGAATTTATTTTACAGCCAAGCGAATTTTTGAAGCCAGTAATATAACAGTTACAGAGATAAAATCTAATGAAAATAGACTGAAAAAACTAATTAATAATGAAGTTGATGCTTTTGTTTATGTCGGTCCTTTAGCTACCAGTGAGAGGTTTCAAAAGGAATTAAATCAAGCCCCAAAACTACATTTTATCCCTATAGATTCCAGTTTAATTAATTATTTAACCATTCAATTTCCTGAATCTTATCAAGGGAAATTTATACCGCAAGGCACTTATAAACCTTTACCAGAATTACCCAATCAAGACTTACCTACTATAGTAACTCCTGGAGCATTAATTACTCGTCCTGATGTTAATAAAAGAAAAGTCTCTTTGTTAACTTGGGCGATTATTTCTAACTTTCGTCAATACTCTCCTTTTTATCCTGAATTAGCTTCTCAACAAGATGCTAAACTATTAACTGAAGGGTTAATTTATCTGCATCCGGGGGCGCAAGAAGTCTTTAATTATGGAGATCCTAGAGTTGCTTGGCAACGTTATTTACAAGAAAATAAGCCCTTACAAGCGGCTTTTATTATGTTGGTTAGTACCAGTAGTCTTGGCTTTTTAATTCGTTGGTGGCGCAAACGAAAACAAAAAAATCTCCTTAAATCTAACTTACAAACCATTAACGAATTAAGACAATTATTAGATAATAATCCTCAAAAAGCTATAGAAGAAATTGAGGAGTTACGTCAAAAATATCGTTTAATGTTAATTGATGGTAAAGTGGCACCAGAAGTTTATGAACAGATTGAAAAAATGACTCAAATTTTTTCCGATCAATGTAAAAGATGGCAAGAAAAACAAAGACAATCATCCCTCGATCAAATTTTGAAACTAATGGACGAATGGAGTGAGGAACTTCCAGAAAGTTTGATTTTAGAACATAAACAATTGAAAAGTTATCATTATAAATATCAAGAAATGTTAGCCAATGGGCAATTGGATTTACCCACTTATTTACAAATGATTCAATTAACTCTAGCTTGGACAAATTTACTGTCATTAAATAATTCGAGAGAAATTAAAAATCAGGTATTACATGAATCAAAATAAGACTATGTTATCTATCTCTTCCTATCTCAAAGACAAATTATCACAACCTTTAAAAATTGGTTCAGTTGAAGTTAGAAGTCGAGTGTTACAGTCTCCTTTATCGGGAGTAACTGACTTAGTTTTTCGCCGTTTAGTTAGGCGTTATTCCGCCAATTCTATGATGTATACTGAGATGGTAAGTGCCACAGAAATTCATCATTTAAAACAACTGCCTAGACTGATGGAAATTGATCCCAATGAACAACCTATTAGTATTCAATTATTTGATTGTCGTCCTGATTTTATGGCAGAAGCAGCACAAAAAGCAGTAATAGAAGGAGCAAAAACTATTGATATTAATATGGGTTGTCCTGTTAATAAAATAACTAAAAAAGGAGGTGGTTCTTCTTTATTAAGACAACCAGAAATAGCAGAAAAAATTGTCAAAGAAGTGGTCAAAGCTGTGAATGTTCCTGTTACCGTTAAAACTAGAATAGGATGGAATGATAATGAAATTAATATCATAGAATTTGCTAAAAAAATGGAAGATGTAGGGGCATCGATGTTAACCCTTCATGGTAGAACCCGCGCCCAAGGATATACAGGAAATGCTAGGTGGGAATGGATTAAAAAAGTAAAAGAAATCTTGACTATTCCCGTTATAGCAAATGGGGACATCTTTTCTGTTGAAGCTGCGATCAAATGTTTAGAAATAACAGGCGCAGATGGTGTTATGTGTTCTCGTGGAACCCTTGGTTATCCTTTTTTAGTCGGAGAAATTGACTATTTTTTTCAAACAGGAACTCAACTGACTCAACCCACATCCATAGAAAAGCTAGAATGTGCTAAAGAACATTTAAAAGGGTTGTGGGAATATAAAGGTAAACGAGGAATTTATCAAGCTAGAAAACATTTAAGTTGGTATTGTAAAGGATTTAGTGGTGCATCAGAATTAAGGGATAAAGTGTCTCGTATTGAAACAGTAGAAGAGGGTTATCAATTATTAGATCAAGCCATAGACTTAATCAGGAATTAACCATTGGTTACCTGATCAATTATTAATTTGATACTAGAGGTCATTGAAAGATGTTAAAAACTGAAAATATACAAACAATAGTCAAAGAACAATATCAATATTTCTTGTTAGGAAAAACCCAAACTCTTAAGATACGTCAGCAAAATCTGAAACAATTAAAAGAGTTAATAATCAATCATGAAACTGAGATATCAGAAGCTTTGGATAAAGACTTAGGTAAGTCTAAATTTGAAAGTTATTTAGCAGAAATTAGAATTGTAAAAAAAGAGATTGATAATGCTCTAAAGAACTTGAGAAAATGGGTGAAATCTCGTTATGTTTCGACTCCTATAGAACAGTTTCCTGCTACTGCATTTATACAACCTCAACCCAAAGGCGTTGTCCTTATTATTAGTCCTTGGAATTATCCCTTTTCTTTAGCAATTATGCCCTTAATAGGAGCGATTGCTGCTGGAAACTGTGCCATAATTAAACCCTCAGAATTAAGTCCAAATACCTCGAAATTAATTGCAAAAATTATTAATAAAAATTTTGAACCTAATTATATTAAAGTGATAGAAGGTGGAAAAGAAATCAGTCAACAATTATTACAAGAAAAATTTGCCCATATTTTTTTTACGGGAAGTCCTTCCATTGGAAAAATTGTCATGGAAGCTGCTGCCAAGCAGTTAACACCAGTTACCTTAGAATTAGGAGGAAAAAGCCCTTGTATTGTTGATAAAAATATCAATCTAGAAGAAACAGCCAAACGAATTGTTTGGGGAAAATTTTTGAACGCTGGACAAAGTTGTGTTGCTCCAGATTATTTATTAGTTAATCAATCAATTAAATCACAACTACTAGAAGCTATTAAGCAAGTAATCAAAGAATTTTATGGAGAAGAACCCGCTCAAAGTCTAGACTATGGAAGAATTATTAATGAGTATCACTTTCAACGATTATCTGCTTTATTATCACCAGGAAATATTATTATAGGTGGAAAACTCATTCCAGAAGAAAATTATATTTCTCCTACAGTTATTGATAACATTTCACCTGAGTTTCCCATTATGGAAGATGAGATATTTGGTCCAATTTTACCGATTCTAAACTATGATAAATTAGAAGAAGCCATCACTTTTATCAATGAAAGACCTAAACCTTTGGCTATTTATTTATTTTCTAACGATCAAAAGCAACAGAAAATGGTACTAGAAACAACTACATCAGGAGGAATTTGTATTAATGATACAGTAATGCAATATGGAGTGTTAACCTTACCCTTTGGTGGTATTGAAAAGAGTGGCATAGGTAGTTATCATGGTCAAGCCAGTTTTGATACATTTTCTCATTATAAAAGTGTTTTAAAACGCTCCTTTTGGCTAGAAACCAATTTGCGTTTCCCACCCTATAAAGGTAAATTAAAGTGGATCAAACGCTTGTTAGGCTAAAATACTAATCTTCGATTGCAATGTCAAAAAGGGGTTGATTGAAGAAGTCAGAAGTGTGAAGTTTGAAGTCAGAAGTGATTAAAAACTAATCAAAACAAACTGCACTTAAAAGTAGGAAATAAAGAAAGAAATTATTACTCGTCTTGCTTTTTTTTCCAACTTCTGTGCGATAGCGTCGGAACGTAGTGAGGAACTTCTGAGTTCGAGCGAAGCGATCAAGTTGTCCCTTAAGATAGGATGACAAGTTTAGGTTATTCTAGAGAAAGGACTTTGATCGCAACGACGGTGGCTAACCCCCTAACATCTTAACTCGATGCTCCCCATCACCCTCTATAATGACCGACTCTCCTATTGTTGTTCTTTTAATTGACGATCAACCCACCATTGGCGAAGCCATTCGCCGTATGTTAGCTACAGAAACCGATATTATCTTTCACTATTGCCGTGACCCCACAGAAACCCTAAAAATGGCAAAAGAAGTTCAACCAACGGTCATTTTACAGGATTTGGTCATGCCTGACATTGAAGGGCTGATGTTAGTGAGATTTTTACGGGCAAAAGATGCACCCACCCACGATATTCCCTTAATTGTTCTTTCGAGTAAAGAAGAACCTTTAGTAAAAGCTGAGGCGTTTCAATTAGGGGCTAATGACTATTTAGTTAAATTACCCGATAAAGTGGAGTTAATTGCCCGTATTCGTTACCATTCTGCTGCTTATAATAACCTGTTAAAGCGCAAAGAAGCAGAAGAAAAACTCAAGGAAGAAAACCTCCGACTGAGCGCAGAAATTGAGATTACTCGCAGATTACAACAGATGATTTTACCAAAAACCGACGAATTAAAACAAATCGAAGGATTAGATATTGCTGGGTTTATGGAACCGGCCACAGATGTAGGGGGAGACTATTATGATGTTTTAAATCAAAACGGTCGGGTTAAAATTGGTATTGGCGATGTAACCGGTCATGGGTTAGAAAGTGGTGTGGTCATGATTATGGTGCAAACCGCCATTCGTACCTTAATGACCCAAAATGAAGCGGACCCCCTTAAGTTTTTGTCTGTCATTAATCGCACTATTTTTGATAACGTGGAACGGATTAACTCAGATAAAAATTTAACCCTATCCTTATTAGATTATGAAGAGAATTGCCTGCGGTTAAGTGGTCAACACGAATCCTTAATTGTGGTCAGAAAAGGAGGAGAAATTGAGATCGTTGATACTATTGATTTGGGATTTCCCGTGGGATTAGAAGAAGACATTAGTGATTTTTTAGGAGAAACTGAAATCTTATTAAACCCTGGAGATGTGGTGGTTCTCTATACTGATGGTATCACTGAAGCAGAAAATCCTGTTGGGGAAATGTATGGGTTAGAACGCTTATGTGAAATTGTTAGTCAAAATTGGGAACAATCAGCACAAGAGATCAAAACCGCTGTAATCAATGATGTCAAGCAACACATTGATACCCAAACCGTCTATGATGACATCACTTTACTGGTAATTAAGCAAAAATAACACTGATGACAGCACCCTGATGAGGATTGCAATTGTTAATGATACGGTGATGATCGTAGAAATACTGCGACGCATTGTTACTTCAGTCCCTGGCTATGATATTGCTTGGGTTGCTTATGATGGCAAAACTGCCATCGCTTATTGCGCCAGAGACACCCCTGATTTAATCCTGATGGATATAATTATGCCAGAAGTGGACGGAGTGGAAGCCACCAGAGTGATTATGCAGCAGTCCCCCTGCGCCATTTTAATTGTGACGGCTGACATCAAAAAGAATTCGGCCAAAGTCTTTGAAGCAATGGGTTATGGGGCTTTAGATGTGGTCAGTACCCCGATTATGGGCATCTCGGAAAACGAAAAACTCCATCGAGCTTTGTTAAAGACCATTGTCTCCATTGGCATTGTCATCGGCAGACTTCACCCTAAACGGCCTTATGCTAAGTCAGAAACCAGCAGCGAGAAATCAGTTCTTAATAAGTCATCTTATCCCCCTCGTCATTTACCCCCATTGATTATTATCGGGGCTTCCACAGGGGGACCGAAAGCTTTAGCCAGAGTTTTAGGGGAATTGCCTCCTAATTTTGAGGCCACCATTGTTGTTATTCAGCACGTTGATGTCCAATTTTCATCGGGGTTAGCTAAATGGTTGGACGAACAAACCCCTCTCTCTGTGGTTTTAGCCTCTGAAGGGGATACCTTCTCAGCAAGTAAAGTTTTGTTAGCAGGAACCAACGATCACTTAGTCCTACGTCCCAATTTAACGTTAACATACACTAAGGAGCCTCAAAATTATCCCTATCGTCCCTCTATTGATGTTTTTTGTGAGAGTGTGGCTCAATCTTGGAGTCGAAGAGGAATTGCTGTGTTGCTGACAGGGATGGGACGAGACGGGGCTATGGGACTAAAACAGTTGCGTCGTCGAGGGTGGCATACCATTGCTCAAAATCAACAAAGTTGTGTGGTTTATGGAATGCCTAAAGCTGCTGTCGAAATGGGGTCTGCTGTCGAAGTGTTGCCCTTATCAAAGATTGCATCAACCCTGATCAAACGAGTCACACTTATTGCTTAATTTATGAACAGTAAACCATGAAAAATTATGAGATTTATGGAGATTTTCAAGAGAATCTACCAGACAGTGATCAATTCTTGGTGATTAGTTTTTCCCCTTCTTCCATTCCTTTAAAACAACGCTGGCGCAATAATGGATTATCAGCAGATTTTGTCGCGGATTATCTAACCACTTTTTTTCCAGCCAACGAAGATGAACCCAATAGCATTGAACGGCAAAAAGAACTGAAAGGGGCGGTTAGTTATATTGCTAATGAACTCTTAGAAAATGCCATGAAATTCCATGATGAAGCCATTCATAGTACCATTCAGTTTGGCATTCATTTATTAGATGAAACCGTGATTTTATTTTCAAAAAATTGTATCCCTTCCCAAGATTGGCCTAAATTCAAAACCATTATTAATGACTTAGTGACTTGTGATCCTGAAGAGTTATATGTCACACAAATGGAAAAATTAGCGGAGGAAGAAAATAGCAGTGCTTCAGGGTTAGGGCTAATTACAATTTGCACTGATTATGGAGCTAAGCTAGGTTGGAAAATCGATAATAATCCTGAAGAAATTGGGATATTGACCGTTAATACTATGGTAAAATTAAAAGTATGATTTTCAGACAATCAATAGTTGAAGTTAACCTTAATTAAGGAGTGAATCAAATTATGGAAATTAAAGGCGAAGGGTATCGCGTTACTTACCATCCTGAAACAATTACAGTCAGTTTTCACGGTTCATTAAGATTAGGTGGGATGGAAGAATACGCTCCTATTGTTCAATTACTAGATGATGTAGCCGAACAAAATCCTGAAACCATTACCCTAGATTTAAAAGAATTAGAATTTCTCAATAGTTCGGGCATTAGTATGTTATCAAAATTTGTGATTAGTATTCGCAAGAAAAAAAATAGTTCAATTGCCGTAAAAGGGTCTAAGAATTTTGCTTGGCAGGGAAAATCCTTAAAAAATCTACAGCGATTAATGCCCACTTTGACCCTAGAATTAGAAGAATTAGAATAAGTATTATGATTGATAAGCAACTGTCAAAAGACGAATTAATTGAGCAAAATAAAGCCCTTCAAAAAGAGATTGAAGAGTTAAAAGATGAGCAAGAAGACCTAGAAATTATGCTCGATACTATTACGGAACATTCAACAGATTTAGAAAACGAAATCTACGAAAAAAATCAAATCATGTTGAAGTATTTAGAACAGGTTAAATTAATTACAGAAGCTGCTGCTGCTGTGGAAAATGAATCTTTTGCTATCGATAGTCTTGATGAAGTTGCTGCACGAGAAGATGAATTAGGGCAACTGGCACGAGTGTTTCAAAACATGGCCAGACAAGTAGAAATTAGGGAAACCAAACTACGCCAACAAGTACAAGAATTAAAGATTGAAATTGATAGAAGTAAGCAAGCAAAACAGGTAGCAGAAATTGTTCAAACAGACTCTTTTAAAAACCTCAAACAAAAACTAAAACGCTTAAAAGATGCGCGGAAAAATAGTTAATAAGGTTTGCTTAAACTCGAAAAATATCAGTAATTCCAATGATTAAGAAAAATGAATACAGTTCTCTTTTTAGAAGAGAAAACACCTGTTAACTTCTATTAAATAAAGACTTCAGACATCCTTTCCCCTATCAACTTTTCTTGGTGCCAGATGTGAGTTTGCCCCAACAGCAGCGCCTATTAATCCAGCACGGGGATCTAAAAGGATATAAACAGGAATGTTTGTAGACATCCTTTGGTTAAAAGCTTGTAGAAAGTCTCCTTGTTCAAATAATAATAGGTTTCTTGAAGCAATAGCTCCAGCAATGTAAACATAGCCTTTTTTCTCTGGGAAACACCTTAAAGCAAAGTTGCCAGCTTCGGTTCCATAAATTTTCATAAAGAGTTTCATAGTTTGTACAGCAATCGGATCTTGATCTTCTTTGTTTCTCTTAGTAGCTGCTTCGGCAATAATTGTGGCTGGATCTACTGTATTATGAGGGGTATTTTCCTGTTGTTCTTGCCATAATTTAACTTGTTTATAGACTTTTTGGGTAGTTTTTTCTTTTTTAATTTCATTTTTACAGTACAAGAATTCGTAAATTTCAACAATACCTGATCCTGACAGTAATCGATCAACAGAAACTCTAGAGTGTTGATTTTCTAGGTGTTCAGATAGCTCAAATTCTAAATCATCTTGAGGAGCAAAATCAATATGACCTCCTTCTGTGGGATAAACCTCAACAATCTGCTTATTCTTATTAATCATTTTAATCATTAATAAGGTTTCTCCTAATCCTGAAGCAGCACCTAGAACAGCAATGGGAACATCTTGTTGTTGATTTTCTTGTTGAATTCCTGGTTGGAGAATATACCAGCGTGATCTTGATATTCCATAACCAATGGCTTCAAAATCATTGAGTAACTTAACATTTGTAAGATTATGATTTTCAAATTCCCTCTTTAAGTCGTTCTGTAAATCCTTTACTGTAATCTCAGGCCAACTATGATTAGATAACTTACAAGCACTATTAAAAATTGGTCCCGCAATTCCAAAACAAGCTTGGGTTAAACTAAGTTGATTGTCAGGCCAAATTCGGTGGACAATGGGCTTAGCTTCTTGTAAAAAACGCTTAATAATTTGACTTAAATGGTTATAATCACGACTAGGATAACGATCTTCATGAAGAACTGGCAATGGTGTTGAAGATAATAGGGTTTTCCCTGAAGGAATTTTGACCAAGCTGAGTATGGTCCGAGACACACCAACATATCCTGTTAGAATAGTCTTGTCTACTAAATTTTGATGATCATCACCACGGCCAGGTTGATTGTTATTTTCAGGGAATGGTGATGTTAGTTTTTGACGTGGATTTTGTATAGATTCTTGAACTTCACCAGAAAGATTACTAATCGTTTCTAGACCTCTGATCCCTTCCCAGATAGCTTTTTCATGTTCTTCAATTCCCTCAAGATTCACACAACTGAGATTAGAATAACTAAAGTCAGTATATGCGACATTAGCACCACTAAGATCGGCTCCCCTGAGATTAGTATCTTTGAATAATGCACCACAAAGTTTGGCATTAGTGAGTTTAGACAGTCTACTATTGGTGTCGCTGAAGTCAGCACCAGAACAATTAGCTCCGTAAAGGGATGCTTCTTCAAGATTAATTCCTCGCAAATCAGCATTATTAAGGCAAACACCACTGAGAACTGTATTGATGAGATTAGCATCCACTAAATTGCTATTTCTGAGATTAGCTCCTCCCAGATAAGCACGATTTAGCTCAGTTCCTGATAGGTCAGCATCCCTAAGAAACGCTCCACTGAGATTGACGTTTTCTAGTGTTGCCAAACGCAAATAAGCACCATTGAGTTCTCCATTATAAATATAAGCTCCACTTAAATCAGCACCATGAAGATTAGCATGACGTAAAACAGCGTCACTGAGGTCAGCTTCAAAAAAGTTTGCACCACTTAAATTAGCGCGACTTAAATTAGCAGAATGAAGATTACTGTTAGAAAAGTCAGCATTTTGTAGCTCAGTTCCACTTAAGTCAACATAACTTAAATCAACTCCGTTGAGAAATTGACCAACAATGCTGACAAAATCTACTTTCTCAAAAGAATTAACATAGTTAATAATCTCTAACAGTTGTGTTTTCCTCCTTGGAGGTAGAGTTTCTTGTCCTGTTTGTCTTGTTATCATATCTTTTTCTATGGGACAAGGATGAAAGCTGATTTCTTCTCCCCAATCATAAGGATCTTTAGCACGACGATGAAACTCAAACAGTAAGATTAGTATATTGAGTCCTACATAAATATTTAATTGTCTTTCTCCCATTTTTAAGTTTTGAGAGTAATCATTTAACTGCTTTGTTTTTTGCTTAATATTCGTTTCAAATTCCCAGATATCGGAGTCGTCAAATTCCCCTCTACACCATTTACACCAGTCATAATAAAAAATTTCAAGATATTCAAATAAAAGAGAAAGATTAATTTCTTTCCCCTGATAAGCATCATCAAGTAAGGCCATTAAATATTCTAAAATTTCTGGAGTTAACTGACCAAACCCCAGCATATCGTAAATATCGTTATACATCAGTGGTAATTGCCTGTTAGTTAATTCAGACCAATAAACCATATTAGCTTTCAAGCGTTTTGCATATAAAAATTCAGCAAAACTTTCATGAGAAAATTCTAATTCGCTATCCCTACCACTTTTTTGAAGATAAAAAGAAATAAAGAGATTTCTAAAAGCATCATCACCGATCTTAGCACGGGCTTTCTTAAACCTTGCTTGCAAATCTGAATCATCTCTTAATCTTGTTTGAATGAAATCTATTACTCTAGCTGCTTTATCTTTTATTTGAATTACAGAAAGTCCAGCTTCTTCTAAGATTCGATATAAATCATCTTCGTTTAAATAAGTTGTTCGGGTGTGAATTCTTTGATATATGCGATGGACTACCCATTTTAATGATTCTTCGTAAATTGTTATTTTTGCTTTAGCTACCTGTTGTTCTTGAATTGATTCATCATCAATTACCTCTTTTTGATACATGATTGCTAACATGAGAATTAAAAGAGGTTCTTTGGCTAGTTTTTTAACTGATTTTGGACAATTTTCTAAAAAATTATCAAAGGGTAAATAGGTTTGTCCCCAATCATGAGTGACTAAAGCTTCCCATTTTTTAAGCCAATCATTTTGAGCTTTTTTGTCCATAGGACAAATTTCTATGCGTTCAAAACTTTCTTGTTCAGGTAATTGTTGATAGGGAGATAAAGCATTAGTCCTACCTGTTAATAAAATTCGATCTTTTTGTAAAAATTTAGTATCTTTATAATTGGATATCTGCTCAATAAATTTATAGATTCCTGGACCTGTACTTTTTCCGCTTAATAGTTCATCAAAGCCATCTAATAAAAATAGAAATCTAATATTTGAAGCTTCTTCGTCAGGTCGAGAACACACATACTCTTCAACTCTTCTTTGTAATTCATATCCTAATAGATTACCTGGCCTAAACTCAATATCTTGTAAACGAATTATAATAGGAATCCATAATGGATATAGATGTTGATAGACGTAATAAGCAAACATTTTACAAAAAACACTTTTTCCACGACCGGCTGCCCCTTCAATTAATAGAACTTTATCTTGCTCATCTAACAGTTTTTCTTTAGCCCATTTCTCTAAATATAGTGGTTCTTTATTAATCTTTTTAGTGTTTTCTAGTGTGTCAATAATCTTGCCTTTTAAAGAAACATACAACTGTTTTAAAGTAAATTCAAAATCTTGCTTTGGAACATTAGGATCAGTAGATGGTTCATATTTAAAAATTGGCTCTTTGGTAATCTTGTCAACAATTTTCTCTTGTAAATAACGAGAAATATCATCTTCCAATTCTAGGGCTTCTCTTTGATTATCGTCATATAAATTAGCTAAAATTTTAACTTTATCACCTGCTTGTTCAAGAGCTTTACGCATAAATTTATAAGTATTAGCAGCAACTCTTCTGACTAAAATATCAGTGACAGTGACTTCTTCAGTTTTTAATCTTCTTGTATTGTTATTTGATAATTTATCTAGAATTAAATTTTTTAAAGATTTATTTAATGACTCTGCCCAAAATGATTCTCTAAAATATAATACAGCTTGTTTAGCCTCTTCTTCTGATGATTTACAACTAACTGTTTCCAAATTACTCTGTTGTTTTCGTAAAAGACTTTGATAATTAATATCTTGTACTGCTTCCAAAACTTGGACTTCTTCTTTTGATAAAATATCGTTATTTTTTTGTTCTTTTATAAATTCTATCATGTCCTCTAAGCTATCTAGATAAGCTGACTGACTCACCAGAGAAATACATTCAGCTAAGGTTAACTCTCGTTTCATTCTTTTGAGACATATATTTAATATTTCTAGTAGAAGAGGTACAAAAGGTAAAGCTGCACTTCCGATTTTCACTCCAGAAGAGTTAAGTATGTTTAATAGTGTCTCTATGTTTTGTCCATCTATTTTAGTGTCTTTAAGCCAGTTTTCTAACTCAGTCCAATTTCCTCTTTCTTCGTCAACAACCTTACTAAAATCCAAGAAAGATTTAATCCCATTAACAATTTTTTTGGTAATATCAATCGTACTTGAATTGGCCATTTTTTGTGCCTCCAATAGACTCGATTTAGTTAGTAAACTATTGTGTAAAAATAATTGACTTTCTTTTGATCCTTATCAATAGTTAAAATTTTTATAACTTCAAATAACTTAAAAATTTTTTATAGTTTCAAGATACACAGGGATTTTTTTCATATATTTCTCCATTCGACCTTTCTGAATGAAAGCATTAATAAAACGTTCATTTTCTTTTTCTTCCAAAATAAACTGAATCTTAGTGAAAAAATCTCCCACAAGGTAAACTCCATCATAACATAAAAATTGTAGAGCAATATTACCACATTCTCTCCCTAAAATTTCTCCGATAATTTCTAAGGTTTTTCGAGAAAATGTATCTGTTTTAGAGTGAGCATTTTCGATAATTTGCTCTAGAATTTTATTGATAGTTTCCTTCCTGTTGTCTGATTCATGATCTACACATAATATCTCTTGAATTATCTTATTATAATTTTTTGGGTTATGATCAGGACAGTCAGTATAATCAACAGTTACATAGTGATTATTCTGATTTTCATGAAGAAACTTATAAACATCTCTAATACCCTGATTAGATAAAATCTGTCCAACTGTTATCCTATTTGGATTGGGCTTTTTCTCTTTTTTGAGATATTTTACTAACTCAAATTCAAGCTTAGAATAAGGCGCAAAATCCGCTTCACTACCTTGAGAAAGATGTTGATAATATTGTCCATCGAAACGAGAACACAGCCAATACTCTTCTTCTAGTTGTTCGCCCATTCTTATAGCAACAATTGGAGAATGTGGTTCTTTCGATTCATCATTACTAGCATAATATTTATTGAGATTATGCCATCTCCTTTGCTCATTATTTCTTCCAAGAATGTTGCTTATATCCTCTTGAGTTAATATTTTCATCTTCAATACGCTCCTTTTTGTAGCTTTTCATTTATTTTTTGCGGTTCCATTATTTATACGCTTTTTTGTTAATTATGAAAAATAATCCTATCGTTTTCGACTATTCACGAAGAAGACATCACCTGATAAAAGAGCGATTATAGAAACGATAATACTCCCCCACTTCTCTAATTAGATGGAATTATTTATAGTGAGTTTCCCCATTTATCTTTACTCTAACTAACCATCGAAAAAACAACAATATTGCAGTAACAAAAATTTACTATCCAACTGTGGATAACCACGAGTCTTTGATTCATCCTATCTAGACAGATGTTGAATCAATTAAAGACAGTAATCTCTGAGTAAAAAGGGTAGTATACTATAGCTATAGACTAATCTAAATAGAGTTGAACGTAAGCAAAATGTAAAGAAAAAATGAATAAATAATGAGAGGCAGTTATGGCTACCAGTAAAGTTTTTAACACAGGTTATTTCAGCATCTCTACTGACAAGGAGCATTTATTTTTATCAGTTACTCCCTCCTGTAAACATGGCCCTGGTATTCAGCGTGATGGTGTAACTCTACCTAGAATGAAAGATCCTCATTCTATTCCAAGCGTCTTAAATGAAGGTATTGGTCATCTTCACCTTCCATACGGCCATCAACTAGAAGACACAACCAATGCTTTTGAACAACGGGTAGGAACTTGGACTATCTATCATCATCTTAAAGAATTTATTGATACTAAAGGAGAGGAATGGACAATTATTGGTGTTCAAGGTTGTGGCGATTTAACCATGAACCCTTGGCATATTGCTTTTTTGGGAAGTAATTCATACCAACATAACTTACAGAATACCCTATGCGCTATGTTGATTGATGATGAGTATAAAGAACCTATTGAAAAGCGGGTTTATAGGTGTTTAGTTAAATGGAAAGAACAAGCTTCTAAAAGTATAGGTCATCAATATGAATTTCTTAACTTAAAATTCATAGATTTACATCCCTCAATAGCGGTTGAAATAGATGACCCAGACATCGCTAATCAACGTAAAATACAATTAAGTAAGGGAGGATATCAATTTTGTGCCTTAGCTTTTTTAAGAAATGCTAAAAAGCTTGGTCTATCATTACTTTGGGTGATGCTTTTTCAAAAATCGGATGCTTCCAATGGTAGTGCTTATTCCATTGCGTCTTATATAGAATTTGCTGTAGCTGGAAAAACAATTATTGAAAAAGGTTATCAGTTACCTTTAGTTGCTGCCATTGATAAATTTCAAGATGTTAGACATATTTTTTCTCTTCCTAATGAGATAAAATGTCATGGAACTTTCCAAGGTAAAACAGTTGAAGAAATTAATTTGGGAGAATATCAACTCTATAGAGATTTAAATGCTAGACGTGCAGCTTTAAATAGTCCAATTATTATTGATATCAATTGGAATGAGGCAGGGGGATATATTAAACTCGATGAAGAAGAACTTATGGTGGATTTACAAAAGAATAACTTTAAACTAGTCTCTCAAAGTCCTCGTGGGGTTGCAGAGTATTGTTTTCACACTGATAACACAATGGAAATTTACTTTCCTAAAAATGTCTATCCTTTTGGACTGTTAGGTATGAAGGAAAATAAGATTTTTTGTCTTTCTTCATCAGGATTATCGGGTAGAATTGGCAATACTTTAGAAGGAATCACTCGAATTATGATTGATCAGTTTAGTTGCGAAGAAGCAATGGTTTTAGATGAAGGATTGGATGTTTTTCAGATAGTGAATCAATCGGGTGAAAACCAGGATAAACCTTCATTTAAATATACCAATCAAGATATCTTAAATAACGTTCTTAAATTTACTTATGAACAAATGCAAAAAGATAATGAACAGAATAAGAAAGAGCAAAAAAAGCAAGTTAATGCAAATCTTTTGGGAGAAGAGATGATCAATTGGACTCTTAACCAACAGTTGTGGCAAGATGTTGAAGATGCTTGGAATAACTTGACTCCAGAAGTAAAAGAAACTCTAGATGATTCTGATATTTTTTCTGTGAAACTGAGGCGATCGCAAATCAGAAGTGTTCTCATTTTTGCGGTGAAAAAGGCGACTGGAGTTTAGACTCAATTCTGGTGCAAAACTCAAAAGTGATGTTATGAACAGTGAGAAAGATCAGCATTACGCCAATCTTTTTTGATTAAATATTGGTAAAGTTATCGGTAATCTTTGGGTAGATTCCCTTGATTACTCTTGTTTGTCTTCATAATTTTCAACTTGAGTAGGGGTTACATTACTCCCTGTTTTAGATGTAGGTTTCTTGATAGTTGAGAGACGTTTCGGTACTCTAGCAGGGACTTTTTCACCAGGAGAAAATGACTTTAAATTTTGTTGTGGGAGTAAGCTATATTCAACCTGAGTGGTAACAGATTCAATCACTTGTCCCACATAAACTTGTTGTTCTAATTGCTCAGTATAAGCCACTAAATTGCTCAATCCATCGATCAATTTACGAATGTTATTTCTAAAGGTGGGATCTCCTGTTAACTCTTCCACATCAGAGGTAATTTTTTGGGTATTTTCAAAGGTAACACGGGCAGAATCTAAGGTTTTTTGAATGGTCACCAGCACTTCAGGATCATTGAGAGATTGAGATAAATTTTGTAAATTTTGTGCAGTTTGGGCGGCATTACTCATCAATGTTTCGAGATCATTAGCCAATTGTCTCATATCAATTTCATCGATTCCTTGATTGACTCGATCCACGGTTGTGTTGAAGTTTAAGGCTAATAAACGTACTTGATCGCTGGTTTTTTCGATGCTGTCTAACGTATTAACAATATTGCCTCTATTTTCTGAGACTAACTCATCTAAATTACTGATTAAATTAGCAGCACTGCGTACCGTTCGATTGATATCGGTACGATTTTCTGTCAAAACTGTATTCACATTGAGCATTAATTGTGAGGCATCTTGAGTGGCTTTATCGGCACTACGAATGAGATCGCTCACCCCACCAATTTCGCCCTGTGCCGCCTTTGATAAGCGCGTTACCTCTTGAGACAAAGTAGCGATTTTATCCCCTGCCTTAGCTACATTTCGCGCTGCTGCGTTCAGGTTACCCACAAACTCAGGATCACTATAAGCATTACTCAAACGGGTTAACGCTTCCACCAACTGTGATCCCGTTTGTCCCATTACTTCATCGTTATTACAGAGAATTTGTCCTGCTTTAGCACAGTCTTCACTGGTAGGATCAATGGCTAAGGCTTCTTCAGATAACTCCTTAGATGGGGTAATATCCACCGACGCTTCTCCAATCAGCCCATAACGGTTAATTTGGACTTTTGAGCCTTTGGGAATGCGTAATTGAGCAGAAGAAATTTCTAAAGCCACGCTCACCCCATTACTACCAGGTTGTAGCCCTAAAATTTTCCCCACAGCAACCCCCCGATAACGCACCGGGGCCCCAATTTGTAAGCCACTGACATCTTGGAAGTCTGCAAAAAATTGATAGGTTTTTTGGCCGAGAATCCCCCCTCGCAACCAAACCACTAAGCCCCCAAAGATGATTAAACCAAAGAGAGCAAATAACCCGACTGAGCCTTCTTGCAGGGTTCGCATTCGTAACATAGTCTTGCCTCACACTGTCTCACTTAGGGATTAACTCAATTAACTCCCCTCTTACAATAGCTTAATCAATCACTCGAATGGGGCCTTTAACACTGGCACTAAAAAACTGTCTGACAATGGGGTTAGGGGTTTCGTCGATCTCGTGGACACTTCCTTCCCACTGAATTTTGCCCCCATAGAGGAAGATAACGCGATCGGCGGTGCGCCGAATGGTACTATCTTGGTGGGATACCATGACGTAGGTATCGCAGCCTCCTGGGGCTTTTTGTAAGCTTCTGACTAAGTCTTCTATGACGGTGGAGGAGATGGGGTCCAGGCCGGCTGTAGGTTCGTCGTAGAGAACAATTTCGGGGTCATCTAAAGGGTTATCAGGGTTGGCAATGAGGGCCCGGGCAAAACTAACTCGTTTTCTCATCCCTCCTGAAAGTTGCGATGGGTAGCGATCGCTCATTCCCTGTAAACCTACCATAGCCAGTTTAGCTTCCACTAATTCCCGAATGCGGGTACGGGGAAGTTTAGAATGTTCGTAGAGAAAAAAGCCTACATTTTCATCAACCGTCAAAGAGTCAAACAGCGCTGCTTGTTGGAAAACCAGGGCAATACGCATGGGTTGATGACCGTCTTCAATGATACCTTTTCTGCGTTTGCCTTGAATGTAAATTTCGCCAGCATCGACAGGTAATAATCCAGCAATTAGACGCAAAATGGTGGATTTTCCGGTTCCTGATGGACCAATAATAACTAAGGCTTCTCCTCGGTAGATGGTTAAATCGATTTCATCTAAAATGGGTTGGTCGCCAAATGCTTTGGAAACTCCTCTGAGTTCGATTAATGGTTCTTTTCCCATAGGTTAACAGTTTTTATAATCTTCGATGATTTGCTTTATCTTAAAAGATTCTCAGATAACTCAATCAACTCTTATTTTTAACTCAGAATTTAGTCATCTGCTTTTCAGGTAACGCTCCCATACTAATAATAACGAAACAAAGCAACGGAGTGTCTTAATCATGAAAAGCTTAATTATTACTGGTTTATCTTCTCTCGTTTTAGGTAGTTTTTTCGCTCCTGTCAATGCAACTGAAATGATGGCAGTTAACTCGACTGTTGAACAAAATAAAATTGCTTATTTATCTCCTGTTAATTTAGTGAGTCATGGTAGAGGTGGGACGTTTCGTGAACAAGGAATTCCCGGTTATGTTCGCTTTAGTTTAGGCATTCAATCCGGTAAAGTTGATGCTGAATCTTTAGTTAGGGTTTGCTGAATAAGGCTATAACAGTCAATCCATAAAGGTTACAGACCGATCTAGCTCCCGAAAAGTGCAACAAAAAAGCAGCCAAACACCCCCAAAAAGCCCTAAA
>JAAUYD010086855.1_pt1 | contig 19415 bp, 17 predicted proteins | sample 7278101 | NCBI WGS metagenome assembly JAAUYD01 (sample SAMN14350128, study PRJNA611818) | marine sediment metagenome | isolation source: surface marine sediment (0.6m) | place: French Polynesia: Moorea | collected 2018-08
CTGGAGCGCATCGACCTTTTTGTTGAGCCTGCTGACCCGACGGGCCAAACCGTCGATATCTTTCTTGCTGGGCAGATTCAGCTGTGCCGGAAGCTTGCGCATCCGGACTCGCACCGCTTTCTCGATCTTCGGCTTGCCGGGAACCTTGTCCAGCACCTGCCGGCCACCGGCAATCACTTCATCCGCCACCAGCTGGGCATCCCGGCCGATCCCTTCAAGCAGCGAACGCGTCTCCGTCTGCAAGTCCGTCATGCGGCTGCGGGCGTCTGCGCGCAGATCGTCAACCCAGGCCTTACCGTCATCGACCATTTCATCGAACGTCTGGCGCGGGGCGTTGCCGGCCTTGGTCAAAAACGCCTTGCCATCTTTGACCATCTTGTCCACCGTCGTACGGGTCTCCTGGTTCAGATCCGTGATCATCTCCTTGCTCTCATCCAACCATCCGGACAGTGTTTTGCGCGGTGCCTGTCTCAACTGGCTTACCCGCGACTTGCCGCTTTTGATCGGTCCGGAAATATAGGTGTCGCTGTAATCTTCAAGCTTGTCGCTCAATCGGCGGCGGGTGCGCTCAACGGTGTTGACCACATAAAAACGGGTCTTGGCTGGTCTTTTGGTCTTGCTGTTTTTTGGGGTCTTTACCTTTGCCATGCTTCATCTCCTTGTTTTTCTGTCCGTTGGGGTGATGGGTTTGTGCTTGCTGCCCGTAATAACGCAATGCGTTATAAATGCCAACATGATGCAGTGCGTTATGTTTGTCAAGCGGAATTTCTTTCTAATAAAACCCAATCCAATTGCAGAAACGTTCGAAGCGCCAACACGGCGAGGTACAACAGGCAATCGACAACCTGTGAACGCAATTCGCCAAAGACCACGGTCATCGATAAGGCAACCGGTGAGTTCGTGCCTATCCATAAATGCCAATTTTCCCGACCACTGCTTTGCCTAAATCCTTACCCCCTAAAACATCAACCATATGTCTGCGGTAAAAATTTTGGCACGCCTTGTTCTCAACTCATTTCACTGATTTCTTAACGGACACGGGTTCAGACTGGACAGAAGGGACCTATCTGGCGGAATCAAGCACAGCTAAAAGAAACGGCATTAGTCGACGACCCAGCCCTTTGTCGTGGGTTAAAGCCGACCTTTCCTGATAATCGCTACCAGCAGCCAGACGCCCATGAGGGCCGCGGCCAGAAATCCGATGATACCGATTAACGAAATGCCATAAAACAATGGCGGGGTCTTGGAGATGACGATCAGGGCCGAACCAATAATCAGGGCGGCGATGATAATCGAAAAAGAGATACGGTTGCTGATCTGATCGTGGGTTTGAAGCATATTCTCCATGCTTTTCAAATCCAGCATGAAAGTGAACTTCTTCTGACGAATGGTGCGGGTGATCTCCAGAAGGTCTTTGGGAAACTCCTGAACGAAATCCATGTATTGGGCAAAAATGCTCACCGCATCGCTGCTCAGACGATCGGGGGAGAAACGCGATAGCTTGACTTGGCGGATGAAGGGCTCGGCGTGGGCAATCATGTCGAAATCGGGATCAAGCATCACGCCGACGCCCTCGACGGTGCTGATGGCCTTCATCATTAAAAAGATCTCCGGCGGAATGCGCATGCGGTGCTGGGCGGCCAATTCGAGCATGTGGTGCAGCAACCTGCCTATCTGAATGTCCTTCAGGGGCTTGTATAGGTGTTCGCCCATGAAGTCAGCCACGTCCTTGCCGAGCAGGCGTAGGTCAGGCTCCTCACTCCATATGGTCAACTTGAGCAGCACCTGGGTGGTTCGCCCTTCGTCTCGGCGTACCACGGCGTCGATCAACTCCACGAAGGACTCGCGGGTTTTGCGGTCAACGGTGCCCATCATGCCGAAATCCAACAGACAGATCATGTTGTTGGGCAGGACAAAGAGATTACCAGGGTGTGGGTCGGCATGAAAGAAACCGTGTTCGAAAATCTGTGTCAGCAGGATGTCGGCGCCGCGCCGGGTGATCAGTTGACGGTCATATCCGTTGTCTTCCAGTTTGTTCAGTAGGGAGACCTTGATGCCGTCGACGAATTCGGTGGTCAGTACTCGTTCAGTCGTAGCCTCCCGGTAAACTTTGGGGATATAAACGGTCTCGTCGAGTAGAAAAGACCGGGCCACGCGTTCCATGCTGGTGGCTTCCAAGGTATAGTCCAGCTCTTTTTCGATGGAGCGGGCAAATTCCTCAACGATCTTCACCGGTCGGTGATGGGCCAACTCCTCGATGTGCCGTTCAGCCAGGGTAGCCAAGTGGAGCATGATCTCCAGGTCCACCTCGACAATTTTGCGGATTCCCGGACGCTGGACCTTAACCGCCACCGATTCTCCATCCTTGAGCCGGGCTCGGTGAACCTGACCAATGGATGCCGAGGCCAACGGCTGAGGATCCAGCTGGGCGAACAGCGTGTCAACCGGTCGACCGGTTTCATCGCGGATGATGCGGGTGACATCAGCAAAGGGATAAGCGGGAACTTTGTCTTGGAGCCGGGCCAATTCACGGATAAAATCGACCGGTACCAGGTCGGGACGGGTAGAGAGAATCTGGCCCATCTTAATATAGGTGGGGCCCAATTCTTCAATGGCCATGCGCACCCGAACCGCACGGGAGAGCCGCTCCACACGTTCCCCACGCTTGCGCGAAATTACCTGCAGCCCGATTTCGATATATTGATCGATCTTCAGCAGCTCGACGATGTCATCAAAGCCGTATTTGAAGAGCACCGCCAAAATCTGCCGGTAGCGATTCAGGTTGCGATAGGTGCGGCCGACCACACCAATTTTTCGTATGCTGATCATTCGAGTCGGGTCAGGAAGTTTCTTCGCCGCCTTGGATGCTGATCAGTTTCTTCAGGTCACGGATCTCTTTTTTAATGCCCTTGAGTTCATCCTGGGTGACCACGTCGGACTTTTTCAGCAGTTCCTTGACGCTTTTCTCGACACGCTCTTCCAATTTCCTCTGGGCTTCCTCATAACGATGTTGGATTTCGTCAATAAATTTGCGCCCTTCTTTTTCGGTCATCTTGCTTTGTTCAGCCACTTCCTTGGCCAGATCCTCCACTTCATCCCAGGCCTTGAGGGCCAAACCCACGCCGGCAAGCATGCTTTTTCTGACCAGTTCAAACATCGGTGTCTCCTTTACATGGTAGCTGATTGGATCGAATTCGGGTTGGGGAATATCGAAAGCGTGTCTCAAAAAAAGGATCAGGGCTCAGGACAAGGCTTGCAAAGCCGAATAAGCGGAGCATATGGGCAATATGCAAGCATTAATTTGTCTTTGCATAATTCAGTCATGGGCCCTTGGGCTATTTTTGAGGTAAACTCGTGTCAGAAGTTATCACAAGGACAATGCCTTAGCAAGCAGGTTGCCTCACCGCATTTAGCGGCAACCGGCCGCAGCAGTTCAGATGACGGAGGCTCCCGGCGGCAGGCGTGGATGATCGTTTCCCGTTTAAAGTGCCGAATCCCCCGCCGGCCGGTGACGGGATATACCCGATAAAAAGACTGTACATGTTCACATGGTTCAAATGACTAATTGTTGTAATGCACTGAACCGTAGGCGTTTACAGGGCGCCACAGATGCGTGGCGCTGGGCACGTCGACGTACTGCACGTACTTCAAGTGCCCAGTAACAAAGCAGGTGAGGTGCCCTGTGAACGCTTACAAAAGACTTTTTGGGCGATTGAAGACTTAGATCCTTGACTGTTTTAGCCAACTGGCTTAATGAATTACGGACAAATCGGCAGCAATCGGCTGCCTACTGATGGCTATAACGAGATAATTGAGGAGTGCGTCACCATGCCCATATCCATTGCCATGGCCGGAAAAGGCGGTACCGGAAAGACCACCGTGTCCGGCATGTTGATCAAATACCTGGTCAGCCGGGGCAGGACCCCGGTGCTGGCCGTCGATGCCGATGCCAACGCCAACCTGAACGAAGTTCTGGGATTGGAGGTGACCGAAACCCTGGGCAACGCCCGTGAAGAGATGAAAAAGGGCATCGTCCCCAGTGGCATGACCAAGGACATATTCATGTCCATGAAACTGGAACAGGCCATCATGGAGCAGCAGGGCTTCGACCTGGTGGTCATGGGCCAACCCGAGGGCGCCGGCTGCTACTGCGCGGCCAATACCCTGCTGGCCGGTTTCCTGGAGAAGCTGTCCGGCAACTACCCCTATCTGATCATGGACAACGAAGCCGGCATGGAACATCTCAGCCGGCTGACCACCAAAAACGTGGATGTACTGCTGATCGTTACCGACACCTCCCGCCGCGGACTGCAGGCCGGCCTGCGAATCAACCAGTTGGCCAAGGACCTCAACATCGGCGTGGGCAAGAGCTTCATCATCATCAACCAGGCCAAGAGCGACCCGTCCGATACGGTCAAGTCGATGATTGACAACAACGGACTGAACCTGGCGGGTATCATTCCGGACGATGAACAGGTGTATGAATTCGATATGGAAGGACGGCCCACGATCGATATCGATGAGGGCAGCCCAGCTATGCAAGCCGCCTATTCGATTTTCGATCAGATCATACCCTGATAACGGGTGGCATTGGAGCCGCAGGGTACCCGCATCGTTCCGTAACGGTAGCTCAACCCGCTTGCAACCCCCTATATCCGGACCCACCGGAAAAGGACGCCTATGAAAAAAACTGGCTATTTGCATGACAACAGGTATCTGCTCCACGACACGGGCCCCTATCATCCGGAGATGGCCGAGCGCCTCACCGCCGTCTACAACGGCATCAAGGAGGCCGATTTGCTGGACCAGCTGATCCTCCTGCCGGCGGTTCGCGCCGATCTCAAATGGATCGAAATGATCCATGACCCAGCCTACATCCGGCGCTTCGAAGAGATCTGCCTCTCCGGCAATCGCACCTTCGACTACCCCGACAACCAGATGTGCACGGACACCTACGAGACCGCCTTTCTGGCGGTTGGCGGCGTGCTGGATGTGGCCCGCCGGCTGATGGAAGGCGAACTCGACAACGCCTTTTGTGCCGTCCGGCCGCCCGGCCACCACGCCGAACGCAGTCAGGCCATGGGCTTTTGCTATTTCAACAATGTGGCCATCGCCGCCCGCTACCTCCAGGAGGCGCACGGCATCGAGCGGGTGGCCATCCTCGATTTCGACGTCCACCACGGCAACGGCACCCAGCACATCTTCGAGGCCGATCCCACGGTGTTCTACTATTCCATCCACCAGCACCCCTCATTTGCCTTTCCCGGAACCGGCCGGGAATTCGAGGAAGGTGCCGATGCGGGCCAGGGATTCACCCTGAACTCGCCGGTGCTGCCCGGGCAGGGCGACGACGTCTACCAGAATTTGTTCAACAGCGACCTGCTGCCGGCATTCGAACGTTTCAAACCGCAAGTCATCATCGTCTCAACCGGTTTCGACGGCCACAAAGATGACGATATGTCGGATGTTAATCTATCCACCGAAGGGTTCACCTGGATTATGCAGACCATTATGAAGCTGGGCAATCGCTTTGCCGACGGTCGTGTGATTTCCGTTCTGGAGGGCGGATACTGTCTGGAGCGGCTGGGCGAATTGGCCGCCAATCATGTTCGTATTCTGCTGGAAGGCTAAAGGGTTTTGGTTATTTTTCAAATGCCCTTTTCGTTCCACTTCTCCATTCATGGCGATAATATAGCGACTTAACAACGATTCTGTATTGGAGGAACCACTTATGTTTGTCAGCCGATCAATGGTTTCACAGGTCATCACCATCGACAAGGACGCATCTGTTTTTGAGGCTCAGGAGAAGATGGCGGCCAGCGGCATCCGTCACCTGCCCATCGTTGACGACGACAACCGCCTGATCGGCATCGTCACCGACCGGGACATTCGCAGCGCCATGCCGTACAGCCTGATCAAGAAAAAAGGCAGTCTGGAAGAGCGTGAGAAGATTGCTCAGCTGAGGGTGGAAGACATCATGACCCGCGATCCCATAACCATTTCACCCATGTACACCATTCAAGACGCCCTGCTGATGATCCAAAAGGAGAAGGTGGGCGCCTTTCCCGTCGTGGACGATGACGGCAAACTCAAGGGGATCCTCTCCGTGCGGGATCTGCTGCGTGCATTCATCAATGTCCTGGGCATCGGCCAGCCAGGGACCCTGGTGGGCATTGAGGTGGAGGAGAAGGTCGGCCAGTTGAAAAAGATCGTGGACACCATTACCGCAGATAACATCTCATTAGGCAGCGTCCTGGTCGCCCAGACCTGGGAGGAGGGCAAACGTGCCGTGTTCCCTTACCTGCTGACCAACAATGTGGCCAGGGTCAAGAAAAGACTGTCCGCCGAAGGGTACAAACTCATCGACCCCATGGAGTGGTACCTGGACAAGCTGCCTGGCAAGTAGAAATACGTCGCAAGTTAGAGGTCGGATGTCGGAAATCGGATATCCGTCCTCTGTCTTCGGCCCTCTATCCGCTGTCCTCCAATCTCAACCACCACCAGGACACCGTATCATGGCGCCTGCCGCAATCGATGCCAACCCCTACCGGAATCTTTACATCTACTATCTGTCGGGACGATTCCGGCCGGACAGCCATTTTCACCCGGATCACTATCTCGGCAGCTGGGAGGAGGGCGATTTCTCTTTTCTCTTTTTTTCCAAACCGAATCTGGCCCTGGTGGAAAAGATGCTCGGTCGGACAACCGGCCTGAAATTGCTGGACCACTATCACATGACCTACGAGCAATGGCAGGGCGGTCAGGTGGCTCCCTACCGCATCGGTCGCTTCTCCGTCACCCCGCCCTGGTTTGCCGTGGATGACGCCAAGGTCGACGACACGATTTTGCTCGATCCGGGCGTCGTTTTCGGGACGGGCACCCACCCGACCACCCGGGACTGTCTGGACGCGCTGCATCTGGCCTTCGAAGACCGCCGCCTGCAAACCGCGATCGACCTGGGTACCGGCACCGGCCTGCTGGCCCTGGCGGCTGTGAGATTGGGCTGTCCCAAGGTGCTGGCCATGGATGTCAACCTGCTGGCCGCTCGCACCACGCTGAGGAATGTAAGGCTCAACCAGATGACCGACCGCATCGTCGTCGCACAGGGAGATGCCGAGAAATTTATAGACTTTACGAGCGATATTGTGGTATCCAACATTCACTATGAGGTCATGAAAAACTTGGTCCACACCAAGGGTTTTTTAAAGAAAAAACGGTTCATCCTTTCAGGGCTGATGCGCAGTGAGGCCGCACATATCGAATCGATTCTGGCCACGCTTCCAGTGAAGATCATCCGCCGATGGGATCAAGACGGCATCTGGCACACCTACTACGGTGCGATACATTGACGATGCAGAGCTAAAAGGACAGACCATGGTCATCACCTGCTGGGGCTCCAGAGGATCCATACCTGTCTCCGGAATAGAATACATCAAGTACGGTGGCGATACGACCTGCATGGAGATCCGCACCACCAGCGACGACATCATTATCGTGGACGCCGGCACCGGCATCCGGCGCCTGGGCAATCATCTCATCGACCAAAAACGCTACCGCTACAATTTTCTGCTCACCCACGGTCACTGGGACCATCTAATGGGCTTCCCCTTCTTCAAGCCCCTGTTTCTCAGCCGCACCGAGATCCACATGCATCGCGCCCCGTTTCACAAAAAGTTCATGGAAAGCATGTTCTCCAAGGTGATGGCCCCGCCCAACTTCCCGGTGCGCTACTCTGACCTCAAAGCCAAAATCGTCTGGGAGGAAGGCCATCCGGCCGAATTTCAAATCGGCTCGGCCACCGTGGTCCCCATTCCCATCAGCCACCCCAATACCGGCAAGGGCTACAAATTCATCGAAGACGGTAAAACCTTTGTTTTCATCACCGACAATGAGCTGGGGTTCGTCCATCCCGGTGGCCTTCCCTTCGAGGACTATGTCGACTTTTGCCGCGGTGCGGATCTGCTGATTCACGACGGCGAGTACACCGAAGCCGAATACCCCAAGCTCACCGAATGGGGGCACTCATCCTATACGGACGCCCTTGAACTGGCCTTTCAAGCCGGCGTCAGGCGGCTGGGCCTGTTTCACCTGAATCAGGAGCGCTCGGACGACCAGATCGACCGGATCGTAGACCACTGCCAGCAGATTATCGCCTCAAACGGACATTCCTTGGAGTGCTTTGCCGTGGGCAGAGACATGACATTCACCTTGTAAGGCGATTACACTGACCGTCAGCTGTCGTCACTTCCGCACATCATACGAACCGGCACGCAGTGCCAGCAATCAGTTATGTAAAGCCGATGGGTTAGTCTTCCTATGGCCGACTTGATCCAACGCACCGCCGAGCTTCTGGTAAATGCCCGACAGGTGGTGGCCCTGACCGGCGCCGGCATCTCCGTGGAGAGCGGTATTCCGCCCTTTCGAGGCAAAGGCGGCCTGTGGGAAAAATTCGATCCCATGGAAGTGGCCCATATCGATGCCTTTCTAAATGACCCCGAAACCGTCTGGAACCTGCTGATCAAGGATATGAAAACCGTCCTGGACACGGCCCGCCCCAATGCCGGTCACATCGGCCTGGTGGACCTGGAGCGGCTGGGTGTACTGCAGACGGTGATCACCCAGAATGTGGACGGTCTGCATCAGTTGGCCGGCAGCAGCGACGTCATCGAATTTCATGGCAATTTTGCCTGGCTGCGCTGCCTGGACTGCAGCCAGCGCATCAAGTCCACGGAAGTAGATCTGACCCGCATCCCGCCACATTGCCAGTGCGGCGGCATCTTCAGGCCCGACTGTGTCTTTTTCGGTGAAATGATTCCCCACGAGGCCTTGGTGCGCTCGCAGCAGTTGTCAGCGGCCTGCGATGTGATGTTGGTCATCGGCACCTCGGCCACGGTCCAACCGGCAGCCAGCATGCCCCTTATTGCCAAGGACAACGGCGCTGACATCATCGAGATCAATCCCGAGCCTACTCCACTGACGGCACGCATCAGCGACCTACCGCTGATGAGCGCTGCCGCCCGCCTAATGCCCAGGCTGGTCGCGGCGGTGCGTCAACGCCTGCCCGCCGGCTAAGACCCCGCCGTGTATGCCCATGATCTGTGCGGATCGAGATAGGAATCAACCATGCCAAAGTCATCTGAACACCGTTGGGTCGCGCCCATCAATCTGGTGCGGCCCTCCTTGGCGGACAACACTGCCGACGCCGACCGACTGAGAGCCGCCCTCACAAAAGCAGTGGGCACCCCTCATGTCCATATAGACCGGGAAATGCTCGAACAGTTGCCCGATCGCCTGCGACAGTGGGACTATCGGGCCAATGCCGTCCTGTTCAAAGATGCCGCCGGCAGCGGTATACTGGTCCACCTGGCCGCCATCGATGCGGTCGATCGCCTGTGCGGTCTGGCGGTGGATCTGGGCACCACCCGGGTGGTGTTGCGCATCATCGATCTGACAGATGGTGAGACCCTGGGGGAATCGGTCTTCGACAATCCACAGTCAGCCATTGGCCCCGATGTATTGACCCGCATTCATCATGTAGACAAACCTGACGGACTGGATCAGCTCAACGGTCTCATCGTCGACGGTCTGAACACCCAGCTGAGCAAGTTGTGTGAGCGATGTGCCATCGGCACCGACGACATTCACCTCATTGCGGTGGTCGGCAATACGGCCATGACCCATCTGCTGCTGGGATTGAATCCCCGCTGGATGATCCGGGAACCGTATATCCCGGTGGTCAACCGCCCCGGTGTGCTCCGGGCAGCCGATCTGGGACTTGGTGTACACCCGACGGCCCGTATGCTGGTCTTTCCCAACGTGGGTAGCTACTTCGGCGGCGATCTGATTGCCGGTATCCTTTTCTGTGACATGGATCAGCGGGAAGATGCGGCCATCCTGGTGGACGTCGGCACCAACGCCGAAGTCGTGCTGGGCAATCGACACTGGATGATGGCCTGCGCAGGTGCCGCCGGACCGGCGCTGGAGGGCGGCGTCACCCGCATGGGCACCACAGCCGGCCCGGGGGTGATCGACCGCATCGCCATCGATCCCGAGACCCTCGACTTCGACATCCGAACCATTGATGACCGACCACCGATAGGTATCTGCGGCAGCGGGGTCATCGACCTGGCCGCAGGTCTGTTTCGTTCGGCCATGATCGACATCCGCGGCAAACTGCGATCCCAACGATGCGGCCATCGCTACCGCCTGCACAATGGCCTGGCCCACCTGACCATCGTGCCCGCCAGCCGCTCGGCCAGCGGAAAAGACCTGACGGTCACCCAGGCCGACCTGGACAGCCTGATCCGTTCCAAGGCGGCCATGTATACCATTTTGGAGACCATCACCGGCAGCGTGGGCATGCAACCGAGCGATCTGGACACCTTCTTCGTGGCCGGCACCTTCGGTGCCTACATCGACCCGACATCTGCCATCGCCATCGGCATGATACCGGACCTGCCGCTGGATCGTTACCACAGTCTGGGCAACAGCGCTTTGGGCGGTGCCAGTCGGGTGTTGACCGACCCCGCATGCATCGACCGCATCGACCCCATCCGTGATGCGATTACCTATATGGAACTGAACGTCAACCAGGATTTCATGAATCGTTTTTCGGCAGCAAAATTCCTGCCCCATACGGACACCAAACGGTTCCCCTCGGTCGTCCTGCCTGAAAGCAATGGCAGTTGACGCAATGCCTGGGCCGCTATCTTCTCACCCCTCCACGCCATCAGCCGATATGTCATCAGGCCATTGACACCCGAACCCTTGGACACGCTGCGAGATTGCCGCAGCGATTGTCGTTTACCAATAATTTCTAATCGGTTAGCACTGCTGCCAGCATGCTGTCGACCGCCCGTTGCACGGGTGTCCCGAAGACGATTTTAAAGGCCTTTTTTGCTCCTCCGCGAAACGTCTTTACATTTAATTATCAAGTGGTTGCACCACTTCCAAATAAAGCCTTGAAAGGTTTTGTGCATTATGATAGTCGATGGTTTGATTTTTTCTGCCTTCGTTGTATTCACAACCCAACTCCAATGAGGATCGATACCACATGACGTCGAAGAAACAGCTGCTGTTTGCTTACGGCCTGGCAATCCACCTGCTGCTCGTCGGCATTATCTGTTATGCCGCCTTTCCGACCGAAGCACCCGAGGAACCCATTCGGATCATGTACCAGACCAACGCCGGCAAGGTCCTTTTTGAACACAACACCCATGCCGCCCCAACCGGCTACGGCGCATCCTGCTACGACTGCCATCACCATCCTGGGCAGGACGACGAAAGCTCTCTGGTCGCCTGCGGGGAGTGTCACCAGGCGCCGTCCGAAGATGGCTCACTGCCGGAAAGCTGCCTGGATTGTCACGATGAAGACGAGATCGAGGGGTCGGAAGTGCCGGGCCGGACAGATGCGTTTCACCAGCAATGCATCGAATGTCATGAGCAGTTCGAAGCAGGCCCGCAATCCGGTTCGGAGAACTGTTCTCAATGTCATGTCCTGTAATCGGAGCAGGAATCGATGCTGATCCTGTGTCGACATTTTCATTTTTCACCGCAGACCTAAACAAAGGTTGAGCTATGCGAAAGCGATCATTTTTCGGTTTGTCCATGCCTGGCTTCCAATACGAACTGGCCACCGATGCCGCTTCCCGGGTGGCGGCCATTCCGACGCCGGACACGGTTACCCTCTACATCAAAAAGGAATTGAAACGAGCCAGCAACATCCTCAAGGTCGGCACTACGGTGCAAACCGGTCAGCGGCTGGTGCTGGACGAGGGCGATGATGTTTGCGCCATCTCATCGGTGACCGGCACGGTCAGCGCCATGGAGCCTTTTCTGGCCGACTTCGGACGCGCGTGGACGGCGGTGAGCATCAACACCGAAAATAGCGACACCACGGACGAAGAATTCGCCGACGCCAGTCAGGCGCCATCACTGGAGACCCTCAACCGCTTTCTGGCCGCCTGTCCCGGAGAACCGGACATCCTCCCTCTGATGGACGAACGCAACCCCGTACAGACCATCATCATCTACGCCGGCAACGCCGATCTTCTCATTGACACCAGTCTGCATGTATTCAAACAGAATGCATCCGCAGTCAATGATGGCATCGAGGTGTTGAGAAAAGCGACGGGTATCGAGGATATCGTTATCGTCGTGCCGGAAGAGAGTGTACAAAACTACTCCGGCCACCTGGATGCCCGCATCCAGGCAGTGTCATCCCAATACCCCTATGCCCAGCCGCTCATGGTATTGCACCAGCTGACCGGCCGCCTGCCCGATGAGAACGGCGCGGCCCAGATGGGCATCCATTTCATCCGTGCAGAGGCTGTGGCCAGCATCGGCCAGGCCTTCTCGACCGGCGTTCTGCCCGTAGAGAAGATGGTCGCCGTGATCGACAAACAGGGCCGCAAACACCTGGCCCGGGCGCGCGTCGGCACACCGGTGGCGAGCCTGCTGAAGGCCTTCGATATCGAGATCAACGATCAGGACAAAATCGTCTTCGGCGGACCCATGACCGGCAACGCCATCTACAGCGAATTTCTGCCCATCGGCCCGGACACCGACGCCATTCTGGTCCAGGACAAAAGCATCATTCCACTCTACAGTGACTATCCGTGCATCAACTGCGGCGACTGCGTCCGTATCTGTCCGGCCAACGTCCCGGTGAATCTGCTGGTCCGTTTCCTGGAAGCCGGGCAGTACAACGAGGGCGCCGAGCTATACGACCTCTATTCGTGCATCGAGTGCGGCTTGTGCAGCTATGTATGCGTCTCACGCATCCCCATCTATCAGTACATCAAACTGGCAAAATACGAACTAGGCCGGATCACATCTGCGGAGGAGATGAATGAACTATAAGAAGACGCTAATCGTATCCCATGCGCCGTTCTGGCACGACGGCAGCGGTGTCCCCGAACGGAGCTATCACTCCATCATCGCCGCCCTTCCCGCCGCCTTCGTGGGAATCGCCCACTACGGCGCGCCGGCGTTAGGCGTCATCAGCCTGGCCATCTCGTCGGCAATCATCTGGGAACTGCTGCTCAACTATGCCGGCAAACGCCCCATTACCGTGGGTAACGGCCACGCCGCCTTGATCGGTCTGCTCCTTGCCATGGTATTGCCCGCCTCGGTACCCTGGTGGCTCGTCATCGTCGGCACCTTTCTGGCCATCGTCATCGGCATGCAGATATTCGGCGGCATCGGGGCCAATCCGTTCAATCCAGTGGCCCTGGCGGTCGCCATTTTGATGGTGGCCTACCAAACCCATCTGGATTTCGACGCAGGCCTGGTCAACTTTTCACTCGACTTTCCGTCGGCCACCGACCCGCTGGCCGCCCTGAAAGCCTTCGGTCCCGCAGCCGTGGCACACCTCAGCCCCGTCGATCTGTTCATGGGCAAGCAGGTGGGCGGCCTGGGTAGCGGCTGCGGTCTGGCCCTGACCGTCGGCGGCATCTATCTCATGCTGCGCGGCATCATCCGCTGGGAGATCAGCCTCGCTTTCATCGCCGGCGTCTTTATCACGGCCATGCTCTTCAACCTGGCCGATCCATCCAGCTATGCGTCGCCGGTGTTTCACCTCGTCTCCGGCTATACCCTGATCGGGGCCTTTTTTCTGGCCACCGAATCCTCATCATCACCCGTCAACTTCATTCCCATGCTGATCTACGGCGCCCTCGGCGGTATCATGACCGTCTTGATCCGCAACATCGGCGCCTGGTCGGATGGCGTGATCTTAGCAATTCTCCTGATCAACCTGATTAATCCGCTGGTCGACAAGATCAGACCCAAGGCGATTGGAAAGGTAGCGTAACATGGGTGAAATGATCAAAATGGTAGTCGTCCTGACCGTGCTGAGCATCGTTTCGGGAGGCAGTCTGTCCTGGCTGAAGGACTTTACCGAACCCAAAATCGAAAACCAGGTGATGAACCTGGTCAAAGGGCCTGCGATTCGACAAATGCTCTCAGAGGCGGAAAACGATCCCGTGGAAGATAGATTTAAGATCACGGACGGTGATGTCGAGCGCAATGTCTTCGTCGGCGTGTTCGGCGGGGCGGCTGACACGGTGGTCATGGAATCCAGCGCCAGCGGCTATGCCGACAAGATCGGCATGGTGGTGGCCATCAACATGACCGACGAAACCATCCGCGGCGTTGCCGTCACCACCCACAAGGAGACGCCCGGCCTGGGTGCCAACGCCAAGACCGATCCCAGGTTTACAGCGCAATTTGAAGGGGAATCCATCTCCGATCAGTTCGGGGTCACCACCGCCGGCGGCCAGATCAGCGCCCTGAGCGGTGCCACGATCACCTCACAAGCCGTCTGCGTTGGCGTTAACAATGCCGTAGCGAGCTATAACCAATTGAAACCGCAGCTGGAAGAAAAAATCCAAGGCTTGGGCAAGTAAAGGAGTCTACCGCAATGGCCAAATCGATCGCTTCCGAATTCACCAAAGGCCTCTGGAATGAAGTGCCACCGTTCCGGCTGGTCCTCGGTCTCTGTCCGGTGCTGGGGGTGACCACCTCCATGAAGAACGGCATCGGTATGGGGCTGGCCACCACCTTCGTGCTGCTCTGCTCCAATATCCTGGTGTCCCTGCTCAGGAAGGTGATCCCGGCCAAGGTGCGCATCGCCTGCTTCATCATCATCATCGCCACCTTCGTCATCGTGGTCGAACAGATGATGGCGGCTTTTGCCTACGGCTTGTTTCTCGATCTGGGCGTGTTCATTCCCCTGATCGTGGTAAACTGTATCGTCCTGGGTCGGGCCGAGGCATTCGCTTCCAAAAACAATGTGGTCAAGTCAACTGCCGACGGCTTGGGTATCGGCCTTGGGTTCACCTGGGCCCTGGGTCTGTTGGGCGCCGTTCGCGAACTGATCGGTACCGGTTCGCTGAAAGGCGACGTGTTCGGTCTGATTCACTGGGATTTCCAGAATATCTTTGGCGCCGCCTTCGAACCGTTCGTTTTTGCCGTCCAGGCACCGGGCGCCTTTATGATCCTGGGTCTGTTGCTTTGCGCGATGAACCTGATCCCCAGCAAATAGCAGCGAGGAGTTAAGCCACCATGGAATACATCGAAATCATCGTCGCCACTATCTTCGTCAACAACATCGTGCTGGCGCAGTTCCTTGGTCAATGCCCCTTTATGGGCACCTCCAAGAAGATGGAGACCGCCTTGGGCATGTCCATGGCCGTTATCTTCGTGCTGGTCATGGCCGGCGTGATCACCTGGGTCATCTTCGAGTACCTGCTGGATCCCTACAAGCTGGTTTATTTGAGAACGATCGCCTTCATTCTGGTGATCGCCTCTCTGGTGCAGTTCGTGGAGATGTTCCTCAAAAAAAGCATCCCCGGGCTCTATGCCGGTCTGGGCATCTTCCTCCCGCTGATTACCACCAACTGTGCCGTCTTCGGTGCCTGCGTCCTCAATATCGACAAAGAGCTCGAATTCCTGCCGGCCCTGGTCACCTCTTTCGGATATGCCTCCGGTTTTGGCCTGGCATTGATCATTTTTGCCGGCCTGCGCGAACGCATCCTTTTGGCGCGAGTCCCGAGACCGCTGCAGGACACCTCTATCGCCCTGATCACCGCCGGTGTGATATCATTAAGCTTTTACGCCTTCCGAGGCATGGTATAGGCGGTTGTATAGGGCGCTTGACGGGAGCAACCCAATAGGCTGATTGGCTTAAACCGTTTGGAGCGCGAAGGTTCCAAACGGTTTTTTTCGGTTATGATTGACGCCGCCCCACCAGGCATATTAGACAGTATCGGACCATTAACGACGGATTGAATGCGTTATCATCCGTTTTCCAAGCGAAGCATCGATCTCGAATCAAGGAGGTTTTCGTGACCATCGCTATACTCGTCATGCTGGGCATTGGCGCAACCTGCGGCATCATCCTCAGTGTTGCCTCCAAGGTTTTTTACGTCTATGAGGACCCGCGCATCGCCGAAGTGGAATACTTCATGGCCGGCGCCAATTGCGGCGGATGCGGCTACGCTGGCTGTGGGGCCGCCGCCGTTGCAGTGGTCGAAGGCAAAGCGAGCCCCAACCTTTGCGTTGCCGCCGATTCCGAGGCCGCCATCAACATCGCCAACGTCATGGGTGTCGATCCGGGAACGGCCGAGCCCTTAAAATCCATCAACCCCTGCTTCGGCGGCGAGCGCGCCGACGATAAATTCATCTACAACGGGGCCATGACCTGCGCTGCCATGAGCGCCCTGTACGGCGGCAAGCGGGTGTGCACGATCGGTTGCATGGGTATGGGGGACTGTGTCCATTCCTGTCAGTTCGACGCCATCCATATGGGGCCCGAAGGCTTCCCGGTCATTGACGAATTCAAGTGCGTGGGCTGCGGCGCCTGCGAGACGGCCTGCCCCAAAGGTTTGCTCTCGGTCAAGACCATGTCTCAACGCCTGCTCGTATTCAACCAGGAAGACCAGGCCCTGGCCCCCTGCCAGCAGACCTGCCCGGCGGAAATCGATATTCCCAAATACATCCGCTTGATCAAGGAGGGCGACTACGAAGGCGCGGTCAACACCATCCGCGAACGTAACCCGCTGCTGCTATCCTGCGGCCGGGTCTGCCCCCATCCCTGTGAGGACTACTGCCGACGGGGCATCGAAGACGATCCGGTCTCCATCAACCAGCTCAAACGCTTCGTGGCCGACTATGAGATGAACAGCGGCCGCCGTTTTCCCATCTCCTGCGCCCCGGATACCGGCAGGCGCGTGGCCATCATCGGCGGCGGTCCGGCCGGCGTCAGCGCCGCCTATTTTCTACGACGCCTGGGCCACCATCCCACCATCTACGAAGGCATGTCCAAACTGGGCGGCATCACCCGCTACGGCATACCCGAATACCGTCTCCCGGACGAGGTCCTGGACTGGGAGATCGAAGGCATTTTGAATCTGGGAATCGACGTGCACTACAACACCCGCCTGGGTGAGGATTTCACTATCCAATCCCTGAAGGAAGAGGGATATGAAGCCATCTTCATGGGTATCGGTGCCTGGAAGGACTACACCCTGGGCATCAAGGGCGAAGACCTCAAGGGTGTCTGGCAGGGAATCAACTTCCTGTCCAAAGTGGCCAACCATCCCGAAAAAAAGATTCCGGTAGGCAGACGCGCGGCGGTCGTCGGCGGCGGCAACTCGGCCATCGATTGTGTGCGCACCCTGTTGCGCCTGGGCTGTGAAGAGGTATACATCGTTTACCGCCGTACCCGCAAAGAGATGCCGGCCAATGAGGTCGAAATCGTGGCCTCCGAGCACGAGGGCATCAAGTTCCAGTTCCTGGCGGCACCGACCCGGGTGATCGACGATGGTGAAGGCAATGTTAAGGGGCTTGAGTACCTTCAGATGGAGTTGGGCGAACCCGACGCCAGCGGCCGCCGACGTCCTGTGCCCGTAGAGGGGTCGGAAACCATTCTCGACGTGGACATGGTCATCTCGGCCATCAGCCAGCAGCCTGAAATCGGCTTTCTCAACGATGAGCCGGAAAAAGAAGCAATTGCCATGACCCGCTGGAATACGTTCGACAACGACCCGGAGATCCTGCAGACCAGCCTGCCCTATATGTTCACCGGCGGCGACGTGGCCACCGGCCCGGCACTGGTGGTTGACGCCATCGGCGCCGGCCGCCGGGCGGCCCGCTCCATTCACCAATACCTGACCGGCGAAAAGATCCAGGGCCACCCGAAATCATTGCTCAAACGACATATTCCGGAGTCCCTGTTCAAAAACGTTCCCGGCGTCATTTCCTCCAAGCGAACCCCGATGCCGGAGTTGGAAGTCGCCGAACGTATCGATTCAATGATTGAAGTGGATCAGGTGATCAGCGAGGCCGATGCCAAGCACGAGGCCAACCGATGCCTGTTCTGCTGCCGGATCTGCTATAATCCGGATAAACCGGTCCAGATTACCGAGCGCCGGGCAACCGACGGCCAAAACGCCGCTTAAACAATTTTCATCATCTAATCGACAAAGGGGCGGCCCCATCAGGGTCCGCCCCTTTTTTCGTTAGGCCGGTGTGCCGGTCAACACTTCTCAGCGGGATGCCGCAATAGCACGCAACCGTTCCAACAACAGGGCCATGTCTTCAGGCAGGGGCGCCTCGATAGCCAACGTTGTGCCGGTTTCGGGATGTTGGAAGGATAACTGCCAGGCATGCAGCATCTGGCGCGCCAGCCCGGCAACTGCCTGCTGCATGCGTGGGGAAACATCTGCCAGGCGTTTTCGTTCGCCACGGTTGAAGTAGACCGGGTCCCCGACAACCGGGTGTCCCAAGGTTTTGCAGTGTACCCGTATCTGGTGGGTGCGTCCCGTGCCAATAGCCACGTCAAGGAGTGATGCCCCCCCAAACCGCTCTCGTACCGCCCAGTCTGTGAAAGCCGGTCGTGGCACGCGCGTGTGCACGGACATTTTTTTTCGGTCTGAGGGATGGCGGCCGATGGGCCGGTTGATGTGTCCCGAAGCGTCCCTGGGTTCTCCGTATACCAGGGCCAAATAGCGCTTTTGAACCGTCCTGGCTTTGAACTGGGCCGCCAAATGGTGCATGGACCGCGTGGTCTTGGCCACCACGATGGCTCCGGAGGTCCCTTTATCCAGGCGATGGACAATTCCCGGACGCAGACAGCCGGAGATGCCGGCCAGATCGGGACAGTGATGCATCAAGGCATTGACCAGCGTTCCGCTGACATGCCCCGGTGCCGGATGAACCACCATGCCCGGCGCCTTATTAACGACCAACAGCGCGTCATCTTCATGGAGGATGTGCAGTGGTATGGCTTCGGCCTGAAATCTGGCCGGCGCGGGGGTATCGATCCGGCCGCTGACGGTTTCGCCGGCTTTGACCAGGTAGCCGGGCTTTTTGGGTACACCGTCGACGACGATGCTACCGTTGCGTATCAGGGTGGTGGCAAATGAGCGAGAGCAGTGATCCACCTGGGCTGCCACGAGTGCGTCCAGACGCCCTCCGGCATGTTCCGGGCTCACTTGGAACGTGAAGGACGCTGGCGGGGTGGACATGGGTGGTGGGCTTCAAGCCTCGTCCGATTTGAAGAGGGCTTCAATCTCCTTGACGATGGCCTTTTCATTCTTGTTCTTAGCGGTGGACAGTTCCTTGACGAGCAGATTCTGGGCGGTGTCGTAGAGTTTGCGCTCACCGAAGGAGAGATCTTTGGTCAGCTTGAGCAAAGAGAGGTCACGAAAGACCTCCGCGACCTCAAACAGAGACCCGGTTTTGATCTTCTCCATATACTCGCGATAGCGGCGGTTCCAGGTCTGGTTGTCCATGGGTTGTTCCTGGCGTGAACGCATGACATCGAAGATCTTGGGAATATCTTTCTTGCGGATCACATCTCGCAGTCCCACGGACTCGACATTCCAGGTGGGAATCATGATCACCATGGC
>JAAUYD010294771.1_pt1 | contig 19412 bp, 13 predicted proteins | sample 7278101 | NCBI WGS metagenome assembly JAAUYD01 (sample SAMN14350128, study PRJNA611818) | marine sediment metagenome | isolation source: surface marine sediment (0.6m) | place: French Polynesia: Moorea | collected 2018-08
AAAATGGTCAAGACCAAACCATGCTTTAACTTGCTTCCCTAATGGAATTTTAAGCATTCCATCCACTAACTTAATCCATCTAGCCGGGCAACTAACCACAGCCATGCCTCCTTTTTTACGGTATTTTGGCAAACGTGGCTTGTTAGCTAATTGTCCATTCTTCCATAATTTACTTAATCTTTTGTATGAGGTAAAAGATTCAACAACATCGTGCAATACTTGTTGAGCGCAAGCTGATCTCATTGCTTTAAAATGAGGGTGATTTTTAAGGACTGAATCAAGCTCGTATTTTTTCACGTAGCGATAAGCTTTAAAAAACATTTGACGACAATAGTAAATTCCACAATTGGCTAGCTTGTTGGCTTCTGAGCAGATAAACTCTAGGATTGCTTTTGTGTCCTCATTGGCATGAATAAGATTTTGTTGACATCCATACATAGTTACACCTCCTGTTGATATAGTCGTCTATGTAAACACATTATGTCAAATATTAAGTATGGATAATTATCTCATCACTTAAGAAAAGAATTTCCTGAATTGTTAAAACTTCCTACCTTATGGACACCGAGTTATTTTTGTGCGACAACAGGAGCAGCTTCTACTGAAACCATCAAAAAGTACATCGAGAATCAGAAAAATAAATAGCGCACCAAGACAGATACAGGGGGTTAAAACCCCAGTTCGCTCGACTACCAGCCGTTAAAACGGACTGGCTAACTCTCGCTCACGGCTTTTTAGGTTTTTCAGCAAATTCTAAAGTGGCTAAGATATAATGAGACAGTAGAAATTTTTTCCTTGATGAAATTCCCATAAGTCGTCGTTATGAGCAATCAACCCGATCGCATTATCATATTTGATACTACCCTCAGAGACGGGGAACAGTCCCCTGGTGCTAGTTTAACGGTTGAAGAAAAACTGACCATTGCTCGCGCTTTAGCACGACTTGGGGTCGATATCATAGAAGCTGGTTTCCCCTACGCCAGTCCAGGTGACTTTGAAGCAGTGCAAAAAATAGCTCAAACCGTAGGGACAGAAAACGGACCGAGAATTTGTGGGTTAGCCAGAGCAACCAAAAATGATATTAAAGCAGCAGGAGAAGCTCTAAAACCGGCAGTTAAATCCCGTATTCATACTTTTATCGCCACTTCTGACATTCATCTCAAGCATAAACTAAAAAAGACACGCTCTGAAGTCTTAGCCATTGTGCCGGAAATGGTCGCTTATGCCAAAACCTTTACCGATGATGTAGAATTTTCTCCAGAAGATGCTGGCCGCAGTGATCCTGAATTTATGTATCAGGTACTAGAAACAGCGATCGCAGCTGGTGCAACTACCGTGAATATTCCAGATACTGTAGGCTATACTACCCCTAGTGAGTTCGGTGCATTAATCAAAGGGATTAAAGATAATGTTCCTAACATCGAGCAAGCAATTATTTCAGTGCATGGCCACGATGATCTCGGTTTGGCTGTAGCCAACTTCCTCGAAGCGGTGAAAAATGGAGCCAGACAGCTAGAATGTACCATTAATGGCATTGGGGAAAGAGCCGGCAATGCAGCCCTAGAAGAGTTGGTGATGGCCCTTCATGTGCGTCGTCAATATTTTAACCCCTTCTTAGGTCGGCCCGTTGATTCCACTGCACCGTTAACCAACATTAACACCCAGGAAATTTACAAAACCTCACGTCTGGTATCAAACCTGACTGGGATGATTGTACAGCCTAACAAAGCTATTGTCGGGGCAAATGCCTTTGCCCATGAGTCCGGTATCCATCAAGACGGGGTTCTCAAAAATAAGTTAACCTACGAAATCATGGATGCAGAGTCCATTGGGTTAACTAATAACCAAATTGTACTAGGTAAACTCTCAGGACGCAACGCCTTCCGGACCCGTTTGAGTGAGTTAGGGTTTGAGTTGTCCGATAATGACTTGAATAACGCTTTTTTACGCTTTAAAGAGGTTGCTGACAAGAAAAAAGAAATCACCGACTGGGACTTAGAAGCTATTGTTAATGATGAGATTCAACAAGCACCCGAATTGTTCCGTTTGGAATTAGTACAAGTATCCTGTGGTGATCACGCTTCTCCTACTGCTACGGTGACTCTAAGAACCCCCGAAGGGAAAGAATTAACCGATGCTGCTATTGGTACTGGTCCTGTGGATGCAGTCTATAAAGCCATCAACCGTGTGGTGAATGTTCCCAATGAGTTAATCGAGTTTTCCGTCAAGTCGGTTACTGCTGGTATCGATGCAATGGGAGAAGTTACCATTAGGTTACGTCATGAAGGACGCATTTACTCAGGATATGCAGCCAACACAGACATTATAACCGCTTCTGCCCGTGCTTATATTAGCGCATTAAATCGGCTTTATGGAGCGATGCAAGAACAATCTAGGGTTCACCCTTCTGAAGCTGTTTTGACCTCTCAAGGTTAAAGGAAATAGGGAATACAGACACAAATGGAAGCGGTTTAAGCTGCTTCCATTTTTTGATTATGTGATGATTTTTATTGATAATGACTGATTTTTTTTCATCTGAAACATTGGATAAAATTATAAGCGATCGCCGTTTAAAATTAGAAGAAGAACGAAAACTTATCCTCAAGAAAACAATAGAATGGTTAGATAACAATGCTTCTGAATATGGCATCAAAAAAGCTTACATTTTTGGTTCTGTTACCCATCCTAACAAATTTCATCAAAACTCAGATGTTGATTTAGCGGTTGAAGAAATCAACTCTGAAAAACATTTTTTAGCCATTAGTTTATTATCTACTTATCTAGAAAGAGAAGTTGATATCATTAAACTCAATCACTGTCATTTTGCTGATCGTATTCGTGAAAAAGGTATCTTATGGATGAAAACACCTTAATTATTTTCCAAACTGATATTAATGCACAAATGGAACTCATTAAAAGAATTCATCAAACCCTAACTAATAGAAGTATGGGATTAACTGCTGATGATATGATTCGCTTAGAAAGTGTTGCTTATCACATTCATAACTTATACAATGCAGTGGAAGATTTACTGAAAATTGTTGCCACTTATTTTGAGAATAATATTACAGAAACTGCTAAATTTCATATTGCTTTATTAACCAGAATGACTCAAAAGATTCCTGGTATTCGTCCCCCATTACTTTCCCAAGAAACTTTTTTAATCTTAAATAGTTTAAGGGGATTTCGTCACTTTTTTCGTCATGCGTATGGAACTCCTATTGAATATGAACAGTTAAAAAATAACTTAGATAAATCCATGAACCTCTTACCCATTTTAGAACAAGATATTGATAATTTTCTTGAAAAAGTTTCTCAAATTTAGAAAATAAACGCATCAACTTGAACTTTTGTTATTGTATATTATTAGGGGGCTTAAGCATTCGCCAAATTTCTCTATCAACCTGTTCCAAATAGGAAGCTTCCAATTTTCCAATTTTTCGGGTAATACGTTTAGGATCAATTGCCCGTAACTGAAACACCATTGCAACAGAAGCTAGGGTTAATCCATTGGTTGATGAAGGTTCTATTTTTACCGTGAAAGGAAATCGTAATGCCCCTAAAGAAGAAGTTAATGGAACAACCATTAACATTGGAGAAGATACAATATCTGTTTGTACAGCGATCGCTGGACGATTTCCTGTTTCTTCTCGCTTATCTGAGGATGGCAAACTCACTAAAATAACGTCTCCTCTTGCCATTTATGACTCCTCAAGGCATAACATTGCTTCTATTTTATTCCAATCTTCATCGCTTGCAGTTTCCCAAAGGATAAAGTCTTTTTCTAATGTTTCCATGTCTGTTGTTAAAGATGTCATTAATAACGTAACAATTTCATCATTGAGAGAATGTCCTTGTTGTTCAGCGCGTTTTTGGATAGTCTGATACAATTTTGTAGGTAAAGTGACTTGAGCATTAATATTATTAGTAGTCATTACGTTTTTAAGTTTATTTTCACAACTCCTATTCTATTCTAGAATATCAAAAACTACAAATCTAAACTGGTTTGTATGGCTTTTGTATCCCGTTGTTTTTCAGCCGATTTTAACACTTCAAACATTAATCTAATATCAATGCGTTTTCTGCCTTCTAAAATTTCTTAAATGGTGATAATTTGTATTTTGTCAACACTTTGATTCATATATTTACTTTGATAAATACCCGCAGCTTTAGCGGTTTTAATCATTGCTTTTGTAGGCGGTTTTAACGTGATAAAAATACCGATTTCTGCTTGTTGTAGAGTCATGGTTCCTTGCAAATCTCTGATATCTCCTGATTTTACTTTGCCAGATTTTACCTGAAAAATGATTTTTTCTCGGTCATCTTTATTCCCTTGAAAATAAGCAACTCCATCAATCCCTTGATCTGCGCCTTTTTTTGTATTAATAACAGCGCGGTTATTACTGTAGGTTAAAACTGCCCATTTTTCAAACTCTTTACGGGTGCCATCATAAAGATGATGGTCAGAATAGAGAATGCTAGAACTCTGTAAATTCTAAATTCTAAATTCTAAATTCTAAATTTTAATGGTGAACACTACCATCCGGTAAAATAGCCCCTTTCAGAATCGTTCCGGTTAATTTCACCATAATTCGATTACCCGATCCCACTTTTGCCCCGGTTAAATCAGCACCAGATAAATCAGCACCAGATAAATCAGCCCCTACTAAATTAACCTGTTGTAGATTAGCAGAACGTAAATTCGCCCGCAATAAATTGGCCCGAAACAGATTTGCCCGAAACAGATTTGCCCCTTCTAAATTGATTTTATGTAAGAAACTATCACTGAGATCAGCGTAACTTAAATCCGCTTGAATTAACTTACGTCCAGAGAGATCCTTTTCTTTTAAATTAGCCCCTTTTAAATCAGCCCCACTCCAATCCCGATAATAAGGGCGTTGGGCTTGAGTTTGGGGATAATGACTGTAAGGATAGGGAGAGGAGTTTTGTCGCGGGACAGAGACAGTTTTTGAGGGATGGGACACTAATTGATGGGTTTTTAGTTGTTCACGGGCATCATTAATCTCTTGTAACTTAGCCACCGCTTTCGCCAACAATCTTTCATTATCTTTCGGTAGGCGATCGGGATGCCAAATAAAAGCCAAATCTCGATAGGCTTGATTAATTTCGTCGAGGGAGGCACCGACTTCCAATCCTAAGACTCTATAGTAGCGTTCTATCTCTTTCATTACCACGCGACTTAACAACAATGACAGCAATTTAGATAGGATGGGGCAATTCGGGAAAATCCTTATCTAAACTGACTCTACCTTTTAGGATAAATGCTCTTTTAGCAAATGGGGCTTAAAATATAAAAAAATCTGAGGATCGTTATCAGCAAATTTTAACAGTGCTTCCCAATTAGAATATTTTCGCTAAAATCTAGAGAACCTGATCATCCATTAAACGATGAAACGTTTAATAGATCCTAAGCAACGCCTTCAAGAAGTCAGAAGTTCCTCACTACGTTCCGGCGCTATCGCACAGAAGTCAAAATTCAGAAGTTAGAAGGTGTTTGCTTTAGGCAACCAGGTTTTAGACCCTATTATCTCGATGAATTCACAATGGTTAAGTCCCCTTTACTGTCAATTCTCTTCTGTTTGCCCATCGCTACGGGAATAACTGTGTTTGTGCCTCAAACTCCTCTATTTGCACAGGCAATTCAAGCAGATACGACTCTTCCTAGCAACTCAGTCGTTAACCAGACAGGAGACAACTATACCATCACAGGGGGGACACAAAGTGGGGCTAATTTATTTCATAGTTTTTCACAATTTTCCGTTCCCAACTTCGGAAGTGCGACTTTTAATAACGGAGCAGCGATCGCCAATATCATTAGTCGGGTTACAGGAACCAGTATTTCCGACATTCAGGGAGCTATTAACGCCAATGGAACGGCTAATTTATTTTTAATTAATCCCAATGGCATTACTTTTGGTCCCAATGCTACCTTAAATATTGGGGGATCATTTGTGGCCAGTACCGCCGATAGTATTCAATTTCTAGGAGGCGGTGAATTCAGTGCCACAAACCCTGCAACTGGCACCCTATTAACCATGACAGCACCCATCGGATTACAAATGGGACCTAACCCTGGAGAAATTGTGGTTCAAGGACCTGGCAATAATCTTGTTACAGATCCGACTAATTTTGAAATCAGACAACTCCCTAGTCCTCCTTTCGCTCCAGTTAGTCCCCTGGCCGTTGCTCCAGGACAAACCTTAGCCTTAGTTGGGGGGAATATTACCTTTGATGGGGGCAATGTTGCAGCACCCCAAGGACGGGTCGAATTAGGGGCTTTTAGCAATGGGTTGGTCAACTTAACCACCCAAAACGGGCAACTACAACTGACTCCTGCTATCGGTGGCATTACTTACAATAATATACAAATGAATGGAGCCTCATCCGTTGATGTCAGTGGCAATAGTGCCGGCAGTGTGCAGGTTCAAGGGAGCAATTTAACGCTCAATGGCGGGTCTGTCATTTTAGCCAATACCACCGGGAACGGTATTGGTGGAGAAGTCAATATCAGAACCACAGAATCCATTCAAGCAAGCGGTGTGGGTGAGAATTCTCCTTTTGAACCTCCTCTTTTCTTTGCTCACCGAATTTTTAGCGGTATTTTTGCTGATGTCAGTTCTGCTAGTGGTCCCAACGCCCAAGGCGGCCGTATTAACCTAGAAACAGGAACCTTAAGTATCACGGATGGGGCGCAAATTGGGGCCAATACCTTTGGTGCCGGACAAGCAGGACAGATAAACGTTAATAGTAATGCTGTCAAAATTAGTGGAGAAAATATTTTAGGACCGAGTGGTTTATTTGCTGCTGTTGCTCCCAACGCATCAGGACCGGGGGGAACCATTAACCTCACCACCAATCATCTACAAATGCAAGACAGGGCGAGTATTAATGTGGGTACCTTTGGCAGTGGTAATGGAGGAACCGCCAATATTAATGCGGATCAAATCGAATTAATTGGAGTTTCTTCCGAAGATGGAGATCCCACCGGAATTTTTGGTAATGTTGAACCCAGTGCCACAGGAGACGGTGGCACGGTGATCATCGATACCCAAATCCTGAAATTAAGCGATGGGGCGAATATTGGCTTGAATACCTTTGGCAGTCGTGGTAATGGAGGCACAGGAATCATTAACGCCTCTGAGATAGAATTGATCGGAACCGCCCCCAATGGAGATCCCACAGGGATTTTGGTTAACGTAGAAGGCGATGCCACAGGACAAGGGGGCAATCTAACCATCGATACCCACACCTTGACCTTAAGCGATGGGGCTAATATTGGACTGAGTACCTTTAGTAGTGGTAACGGTGGTAATGGAACCATTAACGCCAGCGAGATCAAAGTAAGCGGAACCTCTTTTCAGGAAAACCCCACAGGAATTTTCAGTAACGTAATAGGAAGCGATACCACAGGAAATGGGGGTAGATTACGAGTCAATGCAGAGAATTTACGGCTCAAAGATGGGGGGCAAATCGGTAGTTTGACCTTTGGCGTAGGGAATGGAGGGATTATAGATATTAACGCGGATAACATCGAAATTGAAGGCGCATCTAGTTCCCGTCCCAGTGGTATTATTAGTCAAGTGGGTCGTCTCAATGATCCCAACGATCGCACTTTGGGCAATGGCGGTCAAATTAATATCAATACCAACCATTTATCACTAAGCAACGGTGGCATCATTAGCACCAATACCGCCGGGTTGGGTCAAGCGGGTAACATGACGATTAATGCTCAAAGTGTACAAGTGACTGGCGGAGTCAGAGAAACCGCCAGTGGACTATTTAGTGCGGTGACAGAACAGGGTAGAGGGGATGGCGGGGATATCACCCTCAATACTCAAAGTCTCACGGTTAAAGATGGGGGACAAATTGTTGTTAGTACCGCCGGCTCGGGTAATGGAGGGAATCTAACCATTACAGGTCGGTTTATTGAGCTTTCTGGTGGCTCCCCATTAGGGGCCAGTGGTCTGTTTGCCAATGCCATTAACGGCACAGGAAATGGGGGAACTATTCGGGTTCAAACGGAGAATTTAACCATTGATCAGGGTGCCACCATCAATGTTGGCAATTTTCCCAGTCGTGATACTGGTATAACGGCGGGTCAAGGCGCACCAGGAAACATTAATATTGATGCTCAATCGGTCATTTTAAACTCCCAAGGCACCATTACGGCCGATACGGTAGCTGGAAGTCAAGGCAATATTACCCTCAACACCAATAGCCTTGATCTCAACTGGATGAGTGCCATCACCACCAACGCCATCGGAGATGGAAGTGGCGGTAACATCACCATCAATACCAATGACCTAGATTTACTGGACATGAGTACCATTAGTGCCAATGTTCAAGGGTTGGGTTCAGCCGGCAATATAACCATTGCTGGTCTCTCTGAAACCCCTAATATTAACTTGAGTCAAAGTAGTATCACTGCTACAGGAAATCAAGGGAATGTTCGCATCACCAGTGAAAATTTACAGCTAAATGATGGCAGTGTGATTAGTGCCAATGCTGAAGGGGATGGCGATGGAGGGAATGTTACCCTGATCAATGACCAGCAAATCAACTTAAACAACAATAGTATGATTAGTACCAACGCCCAAGGAAGCGGTCAAGGGGGAAATATCGAGTTGGTCACGGGTACATTAAATGTTTTGGATAATAGTGAAATTTCAGCCAACGCCAGCGAAACCTCCGGGGGAAATATTTTGGTCAGGGCGACTTCCCCGGAAACCCTAAACCTCGACTCAGGAAAAATTACAGCGACAGGAGGACAAGGGAATATTACCCTTAATTCACCTCTTATCTTCTTGCGCAACGGCAGTTTGATTAGCACCAACGGACTAGGAACTGAACCAGGGGGAAATATTATTATTCACACCAATTTTCTCTTAAGTTTTCCCACAGAAAATAATGACATCACTGCTAATGCTCAACAAAGTCAAGGCGGTCGCGTTATTATTAAGTCTTTGGGGGTTTTTGGTATTGAATTTCGGGAATTTTTAACCCCTTTGTCTGATATTACTGTCACCTCAGAATTGGGTCCCGCTTTTGCTGGAGAAGTGTTCATTCGCGTTCCAGAAGGTGATCCCACTTCAGGATTTAGCAAATTACCAGAAAATACCATCGATCCCCGTGATCTCTTAGTGGTATCTTGTGCTGCAGATGAGGGTAATGTGTTTATTCGTACGGGGAAAGGCGGAATTCCTGATAATCCCGACCAAAGTTTAAGATGGCGCATTATTTGGGAAGATTTACGGGATTTTATTGAGCTTGACGCTCCTGAGTCCACTCCTTATTCTCCACAGTCTAATGCTGAGAACAAGATCAGTAATTGTACGGATTTTCAATCGAATCAGAGTTAATATTTAGTTGCTTTTTCTAGGGTCAAAAAGCAGGGTCATCGGTTAAAAATGGATATGACCTTCCATAGAAACTGCCCATGAATTATTAAAGTCAGTTAAGGATTCCTTAAGAATTTAGAATTTAGAATTTAGATTTTAGATTTTAGATTTTTTGGATTCTAAATTAATTTTATTTATTTAGCAATTTTTTACTTAAATCGTTAACATTAATTTGATCTAATCAATCATTAATGACATAAAGAGACAAGTTGATGATACCCCTAACATCCTATACCCTGGTTCCTACTATGACATTGGGCCTGGTTACTGTTGTCCTCACTGTTAACCCTTCATTACCGGCACATAGCCAAACAGATCCCTTTTTAATAGCCCAAGAAACCCCGCAAACCCAAGGGAAAACCCTCTTAAAACAAGGTAAACAATTCTATCAACAGGGACAATATGGCCAAGCGATCGCTATTTGGGAAGATGCTCTGACATCAGCTAAAGCCTCAGAAAATACCTTATCTCAAGTCCTCAGTTTAAATTATTTATCCTTAGCTCATCAAGCTCTAGGACAATGGGAGCAAGCTCAAACCACCATTACAGAGAGTTTGACCTTGATTGAGTCCCTTCCGTCTGCAACTCGTAATCTGAACTTAATTCATGGGCAAAGTTTAAACACCCAAGGCAGTTTATATTTAAGTTTAGGCCAAGCTAGAAAAGCCATAGAAACCTGGAAACAAGCCAAAACCTACTATCAACAAGGTCAAGATGAAATTGGCGTGTTAGGCACTCAAATTAACCAAGCAGAAGCCCTACAAAGCTTAGGCTTTTATCGTCGTTCCTTAGAACAATTAACCCAAGTCAAGGAACAACTCGAAAACCAAGCTGATTCTATCCTCAAAGCGAAAGGGTTACAAAGTTTAGCCAGTGCCTTACAAGGAGTCGGTGACTTAGAAGAAGCTCAAACCGTTCTGGAAACAGCCTTAACCCTCAGTGAAACCCTCAATAGTCCTGATGATCAAGGGGCAACGTTACTGAGTTTAGGTAATGTTTATCAAGCCTTAAAACAACCCCAACAAGCCCTTAATTTCTACCAACAAGCAGCCCAAACGGCCCTTAACCCTGGCCTCAAACTAGAAGCCCAACTCAATCAATTTCGCCTCTTAACCCAACAAAATCAACCCCAAACCGCCTTAACCCTGCTGCCAACGCTTCAGCAGTCTCTGAGGCAATTACCTTCCAGTCGTCGTACCGTTTACGCCTATGTCAATTTGGGAGAGAGTTTACTCAAATTATTAGCCACAGGAGACGTTTCAGGGCAAACCGTTTTCGACCCTTTAAATGAAGCAGTCCAACAGGCCAAACAGTTAAACGACGATCAGGCCGCGTCTTATGCCTTGGGAACCCTCGCCAAATTATACGAACAACAACAAGAATGGGCAACCGCTCAACCGTTAACGGAAGAAGCCCTACAATTAGCCCAAACCGTAAAAGGCAACGAGATGACCTATCAATGGCAATGGCAACTCAGTCGGTTGATGAAAGTGCAAGGAAACCGTCAAGGGGCGATCGCAACGAATAAAGCGGCCGTTCAAACCTTACAAAGCATTCGCAACGATTTACTCGCGATCGATGCTGGGGTACAATTTTCTTTTCGCGAAAGTGTTGAACCGGTTTATCGAGATTTAGTCAGTTTATTGTTAACCCCAGACAGTCCTGGCCAAGCCATTCCCCAAAGCAATCTAGTGGAAGCTCGTCAAGTGATCGAATCCCTACAACTGGCAGAACTAGAAAACTTTTTCCGTGAGGCTTGTTTAGACGCACAGCCCCAACAAATCGATGACATTGATAGCAATGCTGCGGTGATTTACCCCATTATTTTAGACGATCGCTTGGGGGTGATTGTTTCTTTTCCAGGTCAACCCTTAGGGTATCATGAAGTTCAACAGCCCAAAACCGAGGTAGAAAAAACCCTAGAAGAACTGTTACAAGCTCTTAACCCCGCCTTTTCTGATCAAATTCGCCTCAACCTATCCCAACAAGTCCATAATTGGCTGATTAAACCCATTGAAACCAAACTTGAGCAACAAGAGATTAAAACCCTGGTCTTTGTTTTAGACGGTATTCTACGGAATTTACCCATGGCCGCCCTTCACGATGGCCAACAATATTTAATCGAAAAATACCAAGTGGCCTTAGCCCCAGGGTTACAATTAGTAGACCCCAGAAATTTAGATCCCGAACTTTTGCAAGCAGTGGTGGCCGGAGTCAGCGAGGCTAATCTTGGATTTTCCGCCTTACCAGGGGTCGAAACGGAAGTACAAGAAATTGGCCAAGAAATCCCCACAGAACAGTTAATTAATCAAGAATTTACCCGTGGTGGGTTCCAAAATGCCTTGACCCTTTCTCCCTTAGCGGTGGTGCATTTGGCCACCCACGGACAGTTTAGTTCTAACCCTGATGAAACCTTCGTTCTTGCTTGGCAAGATACTATTAGGGTTCGGGACTTTCAAAAGATTCTGCGGACTCGTGAACAATCTACCGAAAATCCGGTGGAATTATTGGTTTTAAGTGCCTGTCAAACCGCTAGTGGCGATAAACAAGCGGCGTTAGGGTTAGCAGGAATGGCCGTTCGTTCCGGGGCCCGCAGTACCATTGCAACCCTTTGGTCTGTTAAAGACCAATCAACGGCGCGATTGATGACCGAACTCTATCGTAATCTCAATCAAGCTAGTGTTGCTCAAGACAACAAAGCGGAAGCGTTGCGTCAAGCACAGCTTTCTCTATTGCGCTCGTCTGAATTCTCCCATCCTTTTTACTGGTCAGCCTTTGTTTTAGTCGGTAATTGGCTCTAAGACAAGGTTGACAGTCCTTAACTGCTCAATTTTTAACCTATGAAACGTCAAGCTTTACAATCGTCTTTAGTATTGGGTGTTTTATCCAGCACAATGTTCCTGAATCCTTTGGCTATGGTTCAGGCGCAACCTAGTCAGGGAGAACTGTTTGCCAGGAACGTCACCTTTGTTCCCCCCAATGGCGATCGCCCGAAAGATTCCCAAGGAGGAGCTTCCCGTGATGACGGAAAATGTCCTCAGGATGACAAAGCCCTCAATCCTTATCTGACGGCGGTGGTTCCAGCCAATGTGCAACGGTTAACCCTGCAATCCCAACCCAGTATTTTTGTTTATATTCCCCAAACGACCGCTAAAAAAGCGTTTTTTAGCCTCCAAGACCACAAAAATGGACAGCATTATCAAACCTTTTTACCGTTAGAGAAAAAAGGGGGTATTGTTAAAGTTGATTTGCCCGCCGATGCGCCATCTTTAGTGGTGGGAAATGATTATCAATGGTCTTTTGTCATGTTATGTGGGGATAAATTATTACCAGATGATCCTGCGGTAACTGGAACCATTCGTCGGGTTAATCCTGGGGAAAACGTCACCAGTCAGTTAAAAGATTGGCAGCAAAATCCATCTTTGGAAAAGGCAGACTTGTTAGGAAAAGCAGGACTTTGGTATGATATGTTAACGGTGTTGATGGCTCTCAAACGAGAACAACCTAATAATGTTCAATTAAATAGCATTTGGTCAAACGTCTTGCAAGCCAGCAATCTTGATAGTATCGCTACTAAACCTATTATTGCTCGTAAATAAAGGTTATTCAGCAATAATTATTTGCGTGTACAGTGTAGAGACGTTTAAACAAACGTCTCTTTTATCAATTCCTAATTATATTGTCAAAGTTATTATTCACTGTTCCTTGTAAATTTTTTTCTATGATCAAAGATAAAAAATATTGGAAATTTAGATAGTCTAATGTCAGAATTTTTAGAAAAACTTGGTGCAAAATTAGCGACCTTTTATGAACAATGGCAAGCGATTTTAGTTACAGCCCCTAGTATCACTGCGATTGTGATTGGGGTTAATCATTTAGGGGTCTTACAATTACTGGAATGGGCAGCTTATGACCAATTTTTTCGCCTACGTCCACAAGAAGAAATTTCTCAAAGAATTACCATTGTTACCATCGATGAAAGTGATTTAACCGAGTTGGAGCAATGGCCTTTATCTGATGCAACCATTGCCAAAACATTAAACATTCTCAAAGCAGAAAATCCCAGGGTTATTGCCTTAGATATTTATCGGGATTTAATCGTAGAACCAGGCCACGATCAATTAGTAGAAGTCTTTGAGTCAACACCGAACTTAATTGGGGTAGAAAAAGTCAGTGGTCGGCCTGTTAATCCCTCTCCTATTCTAGCAGAAAAAGAACAAGTTGCTTTAGCAGATTTAGTCGTTGATCCTGATAGTAAAGTCCGTCGTGCTTTATTATCTGTTCAACGACCAGATGGAGCTATTCAATTATCTTTGGGAACTCGTGCTGCGTTAGACTATTTAGAGCAAGAAGGAATTACATTAACGCCGATTGCTGATGAAGAAGGAACAGAAAATAGTTTCAAATTACAGTTAGGGCAAGCAATTTTTGAACCTTTAGATAATAATGATGGAGCCTATATTAATGCTGATAGTGGGGGCTATCAAATCTTTTTAAATTATCGAGGATTAGAAGATAAATTTGGTACAATTGCTATACAGGACTTATTAAAGAATGATTTTGATCCTAATTTAATTCGCGATCGCATTGTTTTTATTGGCTCAATTGCTGAGAGTTTAAATGATCAATTTTATACACCATTTAGTAATATTTTAAGCGATCATCCCTTACGCACGGGAGGGGTAATTATTCATGCTAATATTGGCAGTCAAATTATTAGTGCTGCTCTAGAGGGGCGAACCTTAATTAAAGTCATTTCCAATGGTTTAGAATGGACATTTGTTTTAATTGGCTCCTTAATGGGGGGAATAATTAGCTGGAAATTATTGGTTAATAATAGCCGTCAGCGTCAAATTATTTCTTTTATTAGTTTGCTATCATTAAGTATTGGCCTTCCCACCATTATTTTAATGGGAGGCTGTTATTATTTGTTTTTAAATGGTTGGTGGATACCCATTATCGCCCCAGTATTAGCGATGTTTTTGTCGGCTTTCGCTGTTCCTATTTATCAAACTTTTGCTTGGCAGAAAATTGCCTCTATTGATAGTTTAACGGGGCTTCATAATCGCCGTTATTTTGATAGTTATTTATCTCAACTTTGGGAAGAACATAAAGAAAAAAAGATGCCCTTATCTATCATTTTATGTGATGTGGATTATTTTAAACTTTATAATGATCATTATGGTCATCCCAAAGGAGATGAATGCTTAAAACAAGTAGCTCAAGGAATCATGAGTGCAGTACGAAACACTGATTTAGCAGCCCGTTTTGGTGGGGAAGAATTTGTTATTATTTTACCCAATGCTAATGCTGCTGTTGTGATGGCAGCTGCTCAACGAATTTGTGAAAAAATTCGCTTATTAGAATTAGAACATGACACCTCTCGAATTAGTGATTATGTAACCATTAGTTGTGGTTCAGCTAGTATGGTTCCTGATAAAGAGTTTTCACCGAAAACCCTCATTGACCAAGCAGATCAAGCCCTGTATAAAGCCAAAGAAGCCGGTCGTAATCAAGCCTATCCAACTTAAAAATTTAGAATCTTTGGGAATTTAGAATTTAGAATTTAGAATTTAGAATTTAGAATTTAGAATTAATATTTTCTGCTCATTCTACATTCTACATTTTGCATTCTTCATTCTACATTCAGATCCCCATATCAACGGTAAATAAAATTCCATTTTCTTGCCAATTTTGTTCGTCAATTTCCACATCCGTTAATTGCCAAGCAAAGTCAATACGGGCATTAAAATTATCACTAATTCGCCACAAAATCCCTAAACCAACAGAAGCTAAGGTGTCAGGACTCAATTCAGGTCGTCCATTGTTCCAAGCGGTTCCAATATTAAAAAAAGGAACCAATTGTACCACCATCGACTCGTCTGGTATTTCTAAGACAGGATAACGCAGTTCAACGTTACTAAAAAAGCCATTATCCGTTAAGCGTAAATTTTGACGATACCCTTTAACACTTCCCAGTCCCCCCAAAGCAAATTGTTCCATAGGAATAATCGGGCGATCGGCCACTTGAATATTAGTTTGCACTAAAAATAACGTTTCTGGGGCCAACAAACGAACCCATTGGGCCTGGCCGCGCCAGATAAAATAGGTGGTTTCAGCTACATTGGGATTAACCGCAGCATCAAAAGGTTCAGTGGTTCCCAACGCATCTACCCCAAAACTTAACTCCGATCGCGCAGAAATCACTTGTTTTTGGTTCCGTTCAGTCCATTCCTGAAAAAAGCGGACAGTGGTGATAAAAGTCCGTCCATTTTCATCAGAACCGTCCGTAATGGGAAACCCCCTCCCTAAAATTCCCAAGTCTGTTTGATTTTTTTGGTGATCAAAGGTTAATCCCACTGCTAACTCCTGGGTGGGGTTTTGCAAAATGGGTTGACGGAGGGTGAACCAATATTTGTCGTAGTTAGAGGTAATATCTAATTCATCTAGGGGATCTTGAATAATCCAACTGGGAAGAGAACGATAACCGGCTGTTAGAGTGCCATTATAAGCATTGAAAGGGTAAGTATAACTCAGTTCGACATCGTTACTGCCGTCAGTGTTACGATAGGCAATATTAAAGCGATCGCCGTTTCCTGTGACATTTCTCTCGGTGATGGTTCCCCCACGACGAAACGATCCGACACTGGGAACCCGTCCATTATCTAGGGTCACTCGAAAATCAAAGGTATCCGCCGTAACCACATTTACTTTTAAAATATTAGTCCCTGGAGTGAGTCCACTGGCTAATTCTGATTGAATAGTGTCAATAATAGGATCGAGTTGTAATAATTGTAGAGCTTCTAATAAATTGGGAACATTCAGAGGGGTATGAGAAGCGATTTGAATGCGATTGCGGATGTAACTTTCGTTCAATCGTCCTTGAACCGTAATTTCAATATCTTCTAAACTGCCTTCTAAAATTTCAATGGTAACAATCCCATTTTCAACTCTTTGTTCAGGAATATAGGCACCGGAGGTGTAGTAGCCATTATCGATATAATATTGGGTGATGGTAGTGGCCGCTGCGGTGAGTTCTCCGTAAGAAATAGGGCGATCGAGAAAGCTTTGGGTGAGAGTAGCTAAGGTTTCATCGCTAAAAACCGTACTTCCTACAAATTCAAACTGCTTCACCATCACAGTTCCTTGAATGGGAGGGTTAAGGGGAGAGTCTTCTAAGGGGGTGGGAGTAGGAGGCTGAATTTCTTCTAAAGAGGGTAACGGGGGCGGAATAACAGGGAGAGAAGGTTCTTGAGATGGAGGGGAAATAACCCCTTGGGCTAAGGTTGAACGGGTTTCGGGTATGGTTAACCCCATAAATGCTACTACCGTGGGCCAAAGGATATGTACAAAAAATAGGGAAAGGTTAGGGTTTGTCAGTGGTTTTTCCATAATTCCGCCAGTATCAGTCTTTAGGGTTTCCTAGACCATAAATCAGTAACATTATGACAATCTTTTCTTGATTGCACCACTATGAAACAAATTTTAACTGAATTAACTAACCTATTTCTCTTAACGTAGTGAGGAACTCCTGACTCCTCGTTTCACAGTTAACTTTAATTTTGTCCAACCACTTAGTCCTTGGAAAATAACAAAGATTTAACACGAAGATAATGTAATTGTTTCCCCATAACTTCTCGTTGATTAATTAGATAAATACTAACTAAAGTTAAACTAACTCCCACCCATTGCCAAGATGTTAAAACTTCGTTTAAAAATAAATTACCAAAACTCAAGGCAAAAACAGGCGTTAAAAAGGTTAAAGAACTTAAACTGGTTAAATTTCCTTTAGACGCTAAATGAAAAAAGATTCCATAAGCGATCGCACTGCCAAAAATGGTAGAATAGCCTAATGATAACCAACCTTGTAAATTAATCGCTGTCCACTGATTTGACTCCCAAATTCCAGAAATGAAAAATAAAGGAATTCCTCCCAAAATCATGTGCCAACCAGTGGCAACCACTGGATCAGCATAACGACTGACATAACGAATACAAACAGTTCCAACCGCCATAGCAAGAGAAGCTAATAACATGCACAATTCTCCACTATTTAATAGGTCTAAACTATTAAATGTTATTGAAAAACTTTGGGCATAAAATAAACTATCAAACCATTCTTGTGGCAGTCCAATTAAACTAATACCAAAAACACCCAACCCTAAGCCAATACCGCCGTAAAATCCAATAATTTCACCAAATAACCAACAAGATAGTAAAGCAACTGCTAAGGGTTGTGAATCAATAATAACCGATCCTAAACCAGCCCCTGTTCTGGTTAACCCTGCGGCCAAAAATCCTTGGAACATCGCCCCATCTAACAAAGCAAAAATACTAATCCAGAACCAAGCTTTGATTCCTTGTGGTTGAGGCCGTTTTAACCACCATGCTACCAGTAACACGAGAATGCCCGCAGGAACTAAACGAATCCCGGCCATAAAAAATGGGGTAGTCTGAGGTAAAACCCCCTTCATGGCGACCATAGCCGTCCCCCAGAGGAAAAAAGGGGCAATGAGTAGTAAATAAGAATTTAGGGAACGAGAACGATTAAAGGTTAGGTTCATAAACGAAACATCTTAAATAAGTTTATTCAATCTATCTTAACGAATTGTTGAGTTTTATTAAGGTTCACAAGCTCAATCTAATGAACCCTTCTTCTCAACTCTGAAAAGATTTCTAACAAAACTGTGAAAGTATTCAACAAGTTGGCGATGATAGAAAAAGTAGCCAAGGGGACTGTCAGACATAGCTAAAAAGTTGAAAGAGCCTAGGTTAGAGTCCCTTGTTATAAAAATCGGGATTTTGGGAATATTAAGCATAACCAAACCCAAACTTTGGAGATAAATTTTATGGAAATTGGTATTGCAATCGTTATAGGTTTATTGGTTGGCGCGATCGCCACTTATTTTTTAAGTTCTTCTGGAGCTAAGCGTAAGCTACAAAGTACAGAAAGTAAACTTGAACGGACAGAAAACGCTTTAAGGGAAGCAGAAAACCAATTACAAGAATTACAAGATGCTCCGGCTCAACTCCAAGAAGTTGAACAGATGTATCAAAGTAAGCTGCAAGACATGGAACAAGCAAGTCTAGTTCAACAAGAAGAATTAACTAAAGCTAACCACAAAATTACCGAATTACAGTCCTTAGCCTCTCGTGTGCAAGAACTCGAACATCTCGAAATTAAGATACAAGAAATAGAACAGTCTTATCAAGCTCAGATACAAGAAATAGAACAGTCTTATCAAACTCAGATTCAAGAAATAGAGCAGTCTTATCAAACTCAGATACAAGAAATAGAACAGTCTTATCAAGCTCAGATTCAAGAATTACAACAAGCTCAAGCCAATTCTCAGAATTTAGAAGAAACACAACAACGTATCCGAGAAATAGAACAAGCTTATCAAACCCAGATTCAGGAATTACGACAAGCTCATCAACAAGCGATCGCCGATTTAGAAAACGCTCATCAACATCAGCAACAAGAAAGAGAAGAAGCTCATCAAACTCAGACTAAAGAAATTGAGGCTACTTATCAAGCTCAAATTATAGAACTGCAACAATCTCATGAAGAGGAAATTCAAGCTTTACAACAAACACAACCAGTTTCCTCAGTATCTTCTGAGATGACAACTGAGGAAACAGTAACGATGCAAGTTACGGGATTAAATGACGTTACTGCAGAAGTTGCTACGTTTGAAGAGTTAGCTCAGGAAGAAAAAGTCAATACAGAAGAAGAACAAACACAACAATTGTTTTCTGAGGAAGAAGCTATTGATAATAAATCAGATATTGATGAACTTTCGTTAAATACAGAAGATTTTATAGAAGAATTAGAGGCGTTTGAAAATGATACTGATAACTTCTTAAATGAATTAACTGAAGGCAGTAACGAAGATTCTAGAGAAGCGTTAGAGGCGTTTGAAAATGATACTGATAACTTCTTAAATGAATTAACTGAAGTCAGTAACGAAGATTCTAGAGAAGCGTTAGAGG